>ENA-OSEO01000059-OSEO01000059.1-sediment-metagenome-genome-assembly--contig:-NODE-59-length-284771-cov-8.805633_pt1 | contig 284771 bp, 269 predicted proteins | sample MGYA00237883_ERZ534232 | MGnify/ENA metagenome assembly ERZ534232
GCAAGCCTATGCGTGTTCCTGACACTTAGGACATTTCTACTTAGCCAGCATTAGGACATTTCTACTTGGCCTTGACATTTTTACCACCCCCGTAATCCATTTTTCACACCCCAACTGACTGCTTGCGATATAATCATTTCAAAATGAAATATCGATCATTTGTACCCTCTTTTGGCAAAATTTTCCTGACCAGTCTGATACTGGTCTTATCCGGTACAGCTGGATTGGTTTTTGTTATTTTTTTCTCTGAACCAACTCTGGGCCCGCGTTGGCTGTTTTTCTTCTTCCTGACTATCTGCACCACAGGCATAGCCATGCCTTTTGCGTATGTGATTCAGAGACGCGTCGCCAGACAATACGTTCCTGTCAACGTGCTGCTGCGCGAAGCGCTGCTATTCAGTATTTTCATTGATTTACTCACCTGGCTTCAGCTTGGCCGCATTCTGACCAATCTCATGATATTGATCCTGGCAGGCGGATTTTTCCTGCTGGAATTCTTCCTGCGCATGGCGGAAAAAGCTACTTTCCAACCCGAGAGTCAGGATAATGAATGAACTCCAAAATATCCCGGCAGTAGACAGCCTGCTTAAAACAAGCACTGCACAAAACCTCAGTGCGCTTTACGGCCGCGAATTACTGCTCCAGGCACTGCGGGGAACCTTGGAAAACCTGCGAGCCGCAGTCCAGTCCGGCAATGATGTCTCCATCCCCAATACCGAGAGGATTCTGGCAGATACGGAAAGGACGCTTCAGCACTGGCTGGAACCCACCCTGAAACCGGTCATCAATGCCACCGGTATTATTCTGCACACAAACCTGGGGCGCGCGCCGCTCAGCGCCGAAACACTGCAAGCCATGCAAGCGGCAGCCGCAGATTATTCCAACCTGGAATTCGACCTGGCTGCCGGAAAACGGGGCAAACGATCAGTACACGCGGAAGAACTGCTGCAGCGGCTGACCGGCGCAGAAAGCGCGCTGGTAGTTAATAACAATGCCGCCGCGGTCATGCTGGTGTTGAGTGCATTGGCACGGGGTAAGCGTGTGATCATTGCGCATTCACAGTTGGTAGAGATTGGCGGCGGTTTCCGTGTGCCGGATGTGATGCGCCAATCCGGCGCAAAATTAGTTGCCGTCGGCACCACCAACCGTGTGCACACTACCGATTACGAACGCGCTTTGCAGGAAGAATCCGCCGCGCTGGTTTTGACAGCGCACCATTCCAATTTTAAGATCATCGGTTTCACCACCGAACCAGAGCTAAGCGAAATTGCCGCGGTAACGCACGCGGCGGGACTCCCGCTGGTGAACGATTTGGGTTCCGGCGCTTTGCTGGACACCGCCATATATGGACTGAAGCATGAACCGACTGTACAGGAAGCCCTGGCTGCCGGGGCGGATGTCCTATGTTTTTCCGGCGACAAACTGCTGGGCGGCCCGCAAGCCGGCATCATTATCGGTCGTACGGATTTGCTGGAAAAAATCAAACGCCATCCGTTGGCGCGCGCCGTGCGCGCGGATAAGCTCTGCCTGGCGGGGATATCGGCGACATTGATTCACTATTTAAAAGGAGAAGCGACCGCAAAGGTGCCTGTCTGGCAGATGATTTCCATGGATAGCGCAGCAATTCACCAGCGCGCCGAGTCATGGCGGCAAAACCTGAATTACGGCGAGGTCATTGCGGGAAAGTCCATGGTCGGCGGCGGCAGCCTGCCGGAGGAGAGCCTGCCCACCTGGCTGTTGGCTCTGCCGGTCAAAAAGGCCAATCAATTTCTCAGCAAATTGCGCAACCTGCCGCAACCCATCATCGCCAGAATCGAGGATGGGCAAGTGGTTTTTGATCCGCGTACTGTTTTCCCGGCACAGGATACGTTGGTAATTCAAAGTCTGCGGGAGCTGGTTCCGTAATTTTTATTGAAAAGAGAAAGATATATGAAAAAAGACCTGGATCGATATATGCAGGAAAAAAATGTGGACGCTTTATGGGTAATGGGCGCCATGTACAACAATCCTGATATGGTTTACTTTACCGGCATTCACCATGCCAACCAGGTGGATCTATTCAAGATACGCGGAAAAGAGCCCATCGTTTTTCATTTCGTCGATATGGAACGGGAAGAAGCCCAGCGCTCCGGCCTGGAAACGCATGCCTATGACGAGAAGTATCCCCTCATGGAATATTTGAAGAAAAACGGCAACAACCTGTTGGACGCGGTCGTGCTGCGTTTGCGCGACGTCCTCACCGATATTGGCCTAACGCGGGGACGCGTGGCTATCTCCGGCTGGGACAACCTGGCGTCTTCCTGGACGCTGTTGAATCAATTGCGTGAACTGCTTCCCGAACTTGAGTTGGTCAGTTTCCTGCAAGACAGCCCCAGTCAAATGGCCCGCTTAACCAAGACTCCTGAAGAAGTGGAGCACATCCGCGCTATGGGAAAACTGACCACTACTGTGGTCGGTAGGGTCGCGGATTTTCTATCTTCCTGTCCGGTCAGCAGCGAATTACTGCTGAATAAAGATGGGGATCCATTGACTATCGGGCAGGTCAAACAGCTCATAAATTTGTGGCTGGCTGAATTGGGCGCAGAAAATCCGGAAGAGACTGTCTTTTCCATCGGCCGTGATGGCGGGGTGCCCCACTCTACCGGCAACCCAGCGGATGTACTGCGCTTGGGCCTGCCGATTGTGTTCGACATTTTCCCGCGTGAAAAAGGCGGCGGGTATTTCTATGACTTTACCCGTACCTGGTGCCTGGGTTACGCGCCCGATGATGTACAACAGCTTTACGATCAAGTGTTGCAGGTACACCACCGGATCATCGATGAACTGGAACCGATGACGCCCTTCAAGCATTATCAAATGCGTACCTGTCAGCTTTTTGAAGAAATGGGCCATGAAACTGTCCAACATAACTCGCAATTATCCGAGGGGTATGTTCACAGCATCGGGCATGGACTGGGTTTGGATGTTCACGAAAATCCCTTCAGCGGCTATTCGGCTTCAGAGGGAGATATCCTAGCGCCCGGATCGGTTTTCAGTATCGAGCCCGGCTTGTATTACCCCTCAAAAAACGTTGGTGTACGCATCGAAGATACGGTATATTTAAACCCACAAGGAAAATTTGAAATCCTGGCAGAATATCCTTACAACTTAATTCTGCCGGTTAAGAAATGATATGAACCCGAAAAAACCATCTAATCAAAACATTCGCATCTTAGCGGTTGAGACCTCCTGCGACGAGACAGCCGCGGCCGTTCTGGTGGACGGTACCCAGATCCTTTCCAACGTGGTTGCCACCCAGATTGACCTGCATACCCAATTTGGCGGAGTTTTCCCGGAAATGGCCTCCCGCCAACATATCCTGACAATTTACCCAATAGTGGAAAGTGCCCTCAACCAGGCGCATTTAAGCCTGGATGAGTTGGATGCGCTGGCTGTTACACGCGGCCCGGGCCTGGCCGGCTCTCTGGTCGTGGGTATGAATATGGCAAAAGCCCTGGCACTCGGCAGCGGCCTGCCCTTGATTGGCGTCAACCACCTGGAAGGGCATCTCTATTCGGCCTGGATTCAGGTTGATAAGGATACCCCTGCTGATCCCCCGGATTTTCCGCTGATCGCACTCATCGTTTCCGGCGGCCATTCCAACCTGATGTTGATGAAAGATCATCTGCAATACGAACTATTGGGAAGCACGCTGGACGATGCGGCCGGTGAAGCTTTTGATAAAGTTGCCCGGCTGTTGAGTTTGCCTTACCCCGGCGGCCCTTCCATCCAAAAGGCAGCCGATAAAGGCAACCCCACCGCCTTCAATTTTCCGCGCGCTCGTTTAGAGGGCACCTGGAATTTTTCATTCAGCGGTTTGAAAACTGCCGTTTTGCGCGAGGTGCGCGCGTTCCAGGAAATGGGAAAAACTGTTCCGGTGGAGGACATGGCTGCCAGTTTCCAGGCTGCGGTTGTGGATGTATTGGTTGAAAAAGCCTTCATGGCCGCCGAACAGTATGGCGCACATCATATTGTGGTGGCCGGCGGTGTTTCCGCCAATAGCGGGCTGCGCAAGGCTCTCACGGAACAAAACCGTTTTGAAGTGCACATCCCACCCTTGAAGTTCTGTACGGATAACGCCGCCATGATCGCTGCGGCCGGCTACCAGCGTTACGCGCACGGATTCAGCGACAAGCTCGATATGGATGTGCTGCCCAGTTGGGCGCTTTCTTAGGGAATTCACGCCGTAAGTATGTGGAATTATCTCGATCAGGAACAGCGGAAGGATTCACATAGGGAAGGGAACCGGGCAAAAAAGCCCTGTCACATAGGAGTCGGGCAACCATGCCCGCGCTGCGGACAAGCGAAACTCGACTACAACAGCCTGCTCAACCTGAGCTGCCCGCACTGCGGATATGAGCTCAACGCCAGTTTCACTTGATAATATCAATAACCCATAACCTCGGAGAGGTTAGACAAGGAGCAAGATGGACGCAAAAGTAATTTGGAAGAATCGCATGAGCTTTGACGGAACCTCCGATTCCGGTTTCACGGTTCCTCTGGGAACCACACCCGAAGTCGGCGGTGATGATGATGGTTTCCGCCCCTTGGAATTATTGGCGGTCGGCCTGGCCGGCTGCACGGCCATGGACGTGGTTTCCATTCTGACCAAGAAGCGCCAGGAACTCACCGGTTTTGAAGTGCGCGTGCATGCCGACCGGCAGGATGAACACCCCAAGGTCTTCACCCATCTCACCATCGAATACGTGTTAAGCGGCAACGACCTATCGCGTGAAGCGGTGGAACGCGCGGTGCAGCTCTCCGCGGATAAATACTGCCCGGCGCAGGCGATGTTTGCCAAGATCGTACCCATCGACCTGAAAATTACCATTCAATAAATCAAGTTGGTCCTTAAAAAAAAGAGTGCTCCCTTTAAGCAATTTAGGGGGCGCTCTCCTTTTCTAATAAAAAGGAGGTGCAGACCTCCAATAATTGCGTCCCCTAAAATGTCGGAGGATCTGCACCACAAAATGAAGAGAAAAACCTAAAGAATCCTCACTATTTACTGGCCCTGCGTGTGGCCACATCGAAGATTACAGCAAACAGCAACACCATACCGCGGACGATGTATTGTGAAGAAATGTCGATGCCCATCAGGTTCATGCCGCTGCTTAACGATGTCATCACCAGCGCGCCGATCAGTGAACCGGTCACCTTACCCACACCGCCTGCCGCAGAAACACCGCCCACGTAGGCCGCAGCGATAGCGTCCATCTCGAACAATTGGCCCGCGGTAGTAGTGGCGGATTGTAAGCGCGATGAGAACAGGATACCGGATAAGGCAGCCATCATGCCCATGGAACCAAACACGACATAGGTCAATCTCTTTACATCGATACCGCTCAGTTCAGCCGCTTCCGGATTACCACCGATGGCATAAATATAGCGCCCCAGCACTGTCTTGGTGGATATATAGTGGTATACGGCGACTACCAACAGCATGATCACGACTGTCCAGGACATGCCATTGTACCCGGCCAACACCCAGGTGATGCCGGAGATAATGGCCGAAACCAGGATCAGCTTCATGATGAACATGTTCATGGGAACCACTTCGAAGTTATAGGCTAACTTGCTCTTGCGGTTGCGTAACTCACCCATGATATTCAACGCCACTGCCACCAAACCGAACAGCAGGGTTAACTTGTGCATACCGGGCAGGAAATCGATTTCTGGAAGATCGGGGATAAAGCCATTACCAATGGCGTTATAAGCATCGTTGGGGATGATAATCGTACCGGTCTTCAGCGTGACCAGTAACAATAAGCCACGGTAGATCAACCAGCCGGCCAATGAAGCGACAAACGCCGGAATACCCAACTGCGCAACCGGGAAAGCTGTGATCAATCCGGCGACAATCCCCAGACCTAATACCATAGGGATCACGATATAGACAGGTAAATGCCATTGAACCATTCCGATCGCAGCGATCGCGCCCAGAAAACCGGCTAAATAACCAACCGACAGATCGATATGGCGAATCACGATGACCAGTGTCATACCCACAGCCAATACCGCGATGTAGCCGGTCTGGTTCAGCAGGTTGCTTATGTTGCGGGAGGAAATAAAAATCCCGTTGGTAGCAATTGTGAAAAAGACAAATATTGCCACCAGGGCGATATACATGCCATATTCGCGGATATTTTTCTTTGTAATATTTTTAAGATCAGTAAAAAATGACATATTTCGACTCCTCAATTCGTTGCCATATGCATGATTTTTTCTTGCGTCGCATCTTCAACCGGCATTTCTCCCGAAATTCTGCCTGAAGATACGACATAGATTCGGTCACTCATACCTAAAATTTCCGGCAATTCGGATGAGATCATAATGATGCTCTTGCCCTCTTCGACTAGGCGATTCATAATTGTATAGATCTCATACTTTGCACCCACGTCGATGCCGCGGGTGGGTTCGTCCAGGATCAGGATCTCCGGGCTGACAAACAACCATTTGGCCACCGAGACCTTTTGTTGGTTGCCGCCGCTAAGATTCAACACCTTCTGTTCGATGGTAGGCGTGCGGATGTCCAGGTTCTTACGGTAATCTGTGGCTATCGTGTATTCGCGGTTGTCATTAACCACGCCCCGTTTCGAAATGCGGTCCAGGTTTGCCAGAGTGATGTTTTGTTTGACATCCTGGATAAGAATCAGGCCGTTGCCTTTGCGATCTTCCGTGACGTACGCCAAACCGGATTTAATGGCCTGGCGCGGATGGTTAAAACTTCGCTTCTTACCATCAATATAGATCTCACCTTTTACCTGGTACCCAACCGGATTGCCGAACATGCTTAAGGCCAATTCAGTGCGGCCGGATCCGACCAAACCGGCAAAACCCACGATCTCACCTTTTTTAATCTTGAAATTGATGTCCTTCAATACCTCGCGGCCAATGCGTGGGTTATACGCGTTCAGGTTCCTAACTTCCAGAACCACGTCGTCATGGACGGCCTTCTTGCGAGGCGGATAAATATTATTGATCTCACGTCCGACCATGTGCTTGATCAGGATGTTCTCGGTAACCTCGCCTTTATGCGCGTCCAGGGTACTGATGGTACGGCCGTCGCGCAGTACGGTGACGGTGTCTCCCACGCTAATAACTTCCTTCAACTTATGGGAGATCAAGATTGAGGTGACGCCGTGTTTCTTCAAATCACGCAATAATTCGAATAAGTTCTCGCAATCATCTTCATTCAATGAAGATGTCGGTTCGTCCAGGATCAGCAACTTTACGTCCTGGCTCAATGCTTTGGCGATCTCAATCAACTGCTGCTTGCCAACGCCCAGATCCTTGACCTTGGTTGCCGGATTGACATTCAAGCGCACTTTCTTCAGCATTTCGTTGGCTTGCTTTATGGTCTCATTCCAGTTAACAATACCGCCATTTTTAGCGATCTCATGTCCCAGAAAGATATTCTCATATACCGACATTTCGGGAATGAGCGCAAGTTCCTGATAGATAATCGCAATGCCGGCTTTTTTGCTGTCGCTGATTCCCGAAAATTTCTGTTCAACCCCATTCAGATAGATTTCGCCGGTATATTCGCCGTAAGGGTAAACGCCACTTAATACTTTCATCAGTGTGGATTTCCCGGCGCCATTTTCACCAACCAAGCAGTGGATCTCACCTCTTTTGACTGAAAAACTCACGTCGTCCAGCGCTTTGACCCCCGGGAATTCCTTTGTGATGAATTTCATCTCTAAAATATGGTCATTCATTGGCTGATTCCAACTCCATACTAACATTTAATAATTATATAGAATAGTGATGGTATTTTTCTACCATCACTATTCTGATTTTCATATGAACCAGGATTTACTCTAGACCGGTGAATTGGCTGGCATCGTAGTAGCCAGAGTCAATCAGGACGGATTTCACATTGACTTTGTCCACGGTCACCACAGCGGATTGAATCGCTGGGACTTCCTTGGCGCCGTTATCGTACGCGCCGGAAGCACTGGGTTCGTTGCCTTCCAGCAGCGCAACAGCGGCGGAAATGGCATCGGTTACCAGAGTGCGGACATCCTTGAAGACCGTCATGGATTGCTTACCATCGATGATGTACTGGACGGAAGCAATTTCAGCATCCTGACCGGTCACGTAATATTGGGTTACATCGGTGTCGGCACCGAAGGCATCCGCGATCGCGCGAGCGGTACCATCATTGGGGGCCAGGATATAGACCACGCCTTTATCGGCAGCGGTGGTCGCGGTCAGGTTGGCTTCCGCCAGGTTCTTGGCGGTGTTGAAGTCCCAGTTGGTGGTAACCTGGCCGATGATCTTGCTCATCTCATCGCGGGTCAGATCAGCCTTGTCCTGGAGGGCAACAGCTTCGCTAGAGTTCTTGATGACGAATGTGCCGTCGGCAATCTTGGGCTGTAAAACGTTCCACGCGCCCTGGAAGAACAGGAAAGCGTTATTGTCAGAGGCAGCGCCGGCAAACAGGTACAGCGGATTACCGGTGCCGGTGGCATTGTCCACCAGGTACTGGCCCTGCTGTGCGCCAACAGCGATACTGTCGAAGGTAACATAGTAATCAACAGCATCGGTTTCGCGAATGAGGCGGTCGTAAGAAATGACCTTTACGCCGGCAGCAGCAGCTTCTTCAGCGGCAGCAGCAGCAGCGGTGCCATCCTGCGGGCAGATGACGAGGACTTTTACGCCCTTCGAAATCAAGGCTTCCACGTTGGCTTTCTCTTTGGCGGAATCACCTTGGCTAAAGAGAATCTCCACATCATAACCAGCGGCATTCAGAGCATCCGTGAATCTGGTTTCATCCTGGATCCAGCGGGGTTCATCCTTAGTAGGCAGGACGATACCGACTGCTAAGGATGCTTCTTCAGCAGGAGCAGCTTCTTCCATAGCCGGTTCTTCTGCCACGGGAGCCTCTTCAGTCGCTACCGGTTGGCATGCGGTCAAAACCGAGGCGGCGATAATTAAAGCCGTTAATACTACGTACAGTGAAACTTTTTTAAACATTTTCATTCCTCCTTATAGAATGATTATTATTTTTAGTTGTTTTATGAACAATCTGTCTTTTATCTTCTTTTTCTGATTCACCTCCTGAAGCATATTTCGATAATGCCAATGAAAAAAATTAACTCTCAGAATATCCAATCGCTTTTCAATTACCGGGTTAATTATTTGAGTCAATTATTGTTTACAGTTTGTGAGTTAATTTTCGGCGTAAACTGTTTGGATAGAATAACAAAAATCAGGGCCAAATACATGGCTTCTTTCCCCTTATATGAATAGGGGAAATCCCCCTAATGTTTATTATGGTTTGGTTATTGTCTAATTATTGCTTATGACCCGAGGATGAGGCACTTCGACTAGCAATAGCGATCCACCCTCGGGGGAACGTTGTAAATGGAAACGCCCGCCCAGCAGCGCCACCCTTTCACTGATGCCCAGCAGCCCATAATGGCCGTTGTTTGCCAAAGTAATCAAATCAAAATCTTCATCCAGGCCCATACCGTCATCGCTGATTGTGACCATCAATGACCGCGGTGAGGTATGCTTCAGGTTTATTTGTACATTCTTGGCTTGGGCATGCCGCCAGACATTATTTAATCCTTCCTGGATGATGCGGAAGATGGATAGTTCTGTTTCTTCCGGCAGCCGGCCCAAATGTTCATCCAGGTTTATATTCACTTTGATTCCGGTACGGTTCGACCAATCCTGAGAATAAGACTGGAGAGCAGCCCCCAATCCCAGGTTATCAATGGTCGGAGGCCGCAAATCCCGGCAGATATTCCGTAAATTGTCCACCAGATCACGGATACCCTGTTGTATGCTGAACAAATTGCTTTCGGTCTTGGATGAAAGCTTTTCCTCCGTGCTCATTTCCTCCAACTCGTAATTAATGCTGAGCAGATCCTGGATGATCTGGTCATGGAGTTCGCGGGCTAGATGCTTGCGCTCTTCTTCCCGCTCGGAGAGCAGCCGTCGCTGCGCTTCACGCAAGGCAATATTGGCTTTATCCAAAGCCTGCAATTGCTCCGCTAACTGGTCTGCCAATTGCCGGTTCAGTGTTCCTTCGGCTGCCAGGTCTTTCTCCAGCAGCATCTGATGGTAGCGCAACCTTTCCGCATTTTCGCGGATATGGTCGTAGGTGTCGTAATCCCAAAAAGGTGTCGTGGATTCATTGGCGTTCTTTACACCCAACAATTTTTCAACTACCTCTTCGCGGCTGGTTTGATCAGTTAGCAGATTAGTGACAATTCTACCCTGGTTGAGGATCACAATGCGGTCTGTGACCGCGAATAAATGGTCCAGGTTATTGGAGCTGAATAATACCGAAACACCGCTTTTGCGCCAGCCCTGAATCAAGCCCAGCAAACGCTGTTGATTAGGATAACTCAACGATACAGTGGGTTCATCAATGATCACCATGTGTACCGGTTTGGTTAACACACGCGCGATAGCGATCATCTGGCGCTGCTCGCCGGTCAGGTTATAGACCTTCTCATTCAATGAATTAACGTCCATACCCAATTTATTCAGTAACGCGGCTGCCTTTTGATACATCGCCTCTTCATCCAATTTTCGCAATAATCCCATGCGTGGATTTCGGCCGATCTCGTTCCCCAGGAAGATGTTATTTACCACATCAAAATGGTCAGCCATGGGCGGGCGCTGATGGATGATGCCGATACCCAGCGATTGGGCAATGAAAGGATACACCAGGCGCTTATTCTGGAAATAAATATCGCCCTCATCGGGCGCGTAAAGTCCCGCCAATAGCATGACCAGCACAGATTTACCTGAACCAGTGCTGCCGGTCAACCCGATGACCTCACCCGTTGGGATATCGAAACTAACGTGCTGGATAACCGGCAGGGTGCCGAAAGACTTGGACAGATTTTTTACTTGAAGGAGAGGTCGCATAAATTTAGATGTGTGTTTAACCTGATTTATAAGGTTTTAGGTCTGCATCTTACTTCCCAGCTCGCCGTTCTACCACACCTATATTTTTTGCGAGCAGTACTATGCATTAATTCATCAATTTAGTATGGAAATTATACATGAAATAGCCTAAGGAAATTTGATATTCTTAAAATTCCCGGGAAATTTCGCTTTTTCGGTGTTGGCGTTCAGTGGTATAAATCTGACATGAGCAAAACCCGAATTCTTTTAGCCGACGACCATGCCATCGTTAGAGCGGGTATTCGCAGAATGATTGAGCAAATGCCCGATCTTGAAGTAGTTGGGGAAATTGCGGACGGGTCCAATCTGCTTGAAATAATCCAGGAAAAGCATGTGGATTGCCTGATTATGGACGTTACCATGCCGGACTTCCAACCCATCCAGGCTATTCGGGAAATTAAAGCCGCTCAACCGGAATTGAAAATTCTCGTCGTCAGTGCATATGACGATGATATTTATGTCAAAGGTCTGTTGAACGCCGGGGTCAACGGCTATCACATGAAAGACCAATCCCTGAACGATCTCAAACTCGCCATCAAACAGGTATTGGCCGGTGAACGCTGGATTTCCAGCTGTCTGATTAGCAAACTGACCGAGTCACCGGATAGCACTACCAATACTCCCGCCCTCACCGACCGGCAGCGCTCCATTCTGAACCTGCTGCATCAGGGCTTGGATAATAAATCCATCGCCCGCGAAATGGGTTTGAGCGTGAAAACCATCGAGAATCACCTCACCCGCCTGTATCAGCAACTGGATGTGCAAAGCCGGCTGGAGGCCGTCAATTATGTCGCCCGTTTTCCGCAAATCCTGGCGATCACCGGCGAAGAAGCTGCCGAATTGACACTGCCGCCCAAAACGCAACCGGACCACAGCGGCGCCATTCTGGTAGTCGACGATAACGCCCGTTATCGCAAGCAGCTAATTAAGATGATTGGTAAAGCCAACCCGGACGCGATGATCTACGAAGCCGCGGACATCCAGACTACCTTGCAGCTGGCTAACCAGATCAAATTCCAGCTGATTTTGCTGGATGTCATTTTAGGCGATGAGGACGGCATCCAATGCTCTCGCAAGCTGAAAGCGGCCAGCCCGCAATCACGCATCGTGCTGATCAGCGCTTACCCCGACCGCGAATTCCATCGCCAGGGCCTGCAATCCGGCGCAGTGGCTTTCCTGGATAAGAAAAACCTGGACCTGGCAGCTATCAAACAGGTCATCAATGATGTAATCGTCTGAATTATCTTTAGTATTCCAGAACCAACCCGCAGCCCACCTCTCGGATATTCATAACTTTTCCCAAAGCCATCTTGGAATATAAGTCGGTGCAGTGGCATGCATGCACCTGGGCAGGCTGCAATTCCCGTAAGAATTGGACCGTCCCTTCCATCTGTTTGGCCGAAGGTTCGAGTAAATGAAATCCGCCGATAATATCCACCACGTTATTTACCCCGCTGACACGCCGCGCCTGTTCGACAATGTTGCAGATGCCGGCATGCGAACAACCTGTCACAATTACCAAGCCGCCCTCCGCCCGGTAAGCCAGGGCGGAATCGTCCAATACCCAATCGGGAAATTTCTGCCCAGCGATCCGCAATTCGCCCAAGCTTTCCTGCGCTTCGAAATCATTCGTGCGCTCGATCTCACCTAAAAAGGTTAGATTTTCAGTCAGCTTTACCGGTTCTTTGCTCAATTGAATATCGAAGAAAGGCGCCAGATCCAAGGGCTGTAGCAGCGAACCGATTTGCAGGTCGCCCTGGTACGAACGCTGTGCGAAAACCTGCGGGTGGGCAACCAATACTGGTTTATGTTCCATTCGCCCGCTAGCGCGCGCTTCGGAATACAGGCGCAGCAGGTGCGCCAGTCCCCAACTGTGGTCCGGGTGGCCGTGCGAGAGCACCAGCATGTCCAGGCGGGTCAGATCGATGCCCAGCTTGGCCGCGTTCAGCAAGAACACGTCCGAATAACCGGCATCAAACAGAATCTTCTTACCCTCCGCCTCGATGTAATAAGAGACGGCCGGTTCTCCAATCAGGTATTGATCAATGAAAGTGTTATTGTCTACCAAAACGGTCAGGCGCATTTTCCCTCCTGTTTTTATAGAATCGACTTAAATATTCAACCAGCGGGTAGCTTCGTCCGGCAGATTTTCAATCGAACCGTCGACCATATGGCAATTGGGCAGCGATTTAATAAACAACGCACCGTACTGTTTGGTGCGCACGCGTCTATCCAATATCCCCACCACCCCACGGTCAGACTGTGTGCGAATCAACCGGCCAAATCCCTGGCGGAAACGCAGAATGGCTTCCGGCAAGGTATATTCGCTGAATGCATTTTCAAATGTTTCTGCGCGTGCGGCAATCACCGGATCGCTTGGTACGTCAAAGGGCAATTTGATGATCAAAAGAATAGAAAGCGCCTCTCCGGGAACGTCCACGCCCTCCCAAAAAGAGCGCGTTCCCAATAAAACGGCATGGTCGCTGGTGCGGAAAGAATCGAGCAGCGCGCTGGTCGAAGCTCCCTCTCCCTGCTCATATACCTGGATGCCATCTTTGGCTAACAATGGCGAAACCACATGCGACGTTGCCTTCAATTGCCTATATGAAGTAAATAACACCAGCATACGCCCGCCGGTCGCGCGTGCTGTGCGTAAAATGGCACGCTCGATGGAGCGTTGGTAATTTGTATAATCCATCGGTTCGGGCATGTCCGTCGGAATGAACAGCAGCGCCGAGTTCTCATAATCAAAAGGCGAACCCAGAATAAGTTCATCCGCTTCATCCGCGTTCAATCGCGCCCGAATATAGTCAAAATTGTTGTTGGCTGTTAATGTGGCCGATGTGATCACCACACACTCTTTGGTATGCCACAGGTATTCTTCCATCAATGGCCCAATTTCGAGAGGCGCAAAGTTCAATGACAGCCGGTTATATTTAGCATCCAGATTGATCCAATAGATTGTATTGCTATCCAGTTCGGAAACCATCGCGGAAATTTTCTCGTGCATTTCTTGAAGCGTGTGCGCAATGGAAAGCAATTCGCTCATCAGGTTTTCCACCTGCTCGCTGTTGGTACCTTCCTCATCCGACAAACTGCTTACCAGAGAGTTCAGCATCCTTTGCAGCGTATCCATGGGTTGGGCTACTTCATCCCAACTGATCATCACATCGTCCCAGACGGGTTGATGCTGGGTGGAATCGATAATCCGCACCTGCTGGCCGTAATCGCCTACTTCCCCGCCATCCCGTTCCTGTTCCAGGAAAGTCTCAATCGCCGCAAAGAAATCTTTGAAACGGGATTGCGACCGGTATATCAAGTCGGTGGCTTTTTCGACCACTCGTTGAACCGCTGAATATTCAGAGGGCTTGAGCAGGTTGGATAAAGCGGTTAACAATTGACCCAAAGTGCCGTTATTAGTACCGCCCAATTCTTCAAACAATCGCTCGATATCGCCCTGAGTCACGCGGTAACTTAGCGCGCCGGTGGAGGCATCTTCCAAATGGTGCGCCTCATCGACGATTAGATATTTATATTCAGGTAAAACCCGATTGTTGGCAACTACATCGGAAAGCAGTAGGGCATGGTTGACAATAATGATATGGGCGCTGAGCGCCGCCTGGCGCGCGCGGAAATAGGGGCAGATTCCCCCCATGCGGTTCATGCACACTTCTGCCGTACAGGCTTCATCCTGCGCCGAAAGGCGCCGCCAGGCTTCATTTTCCACCGGCCCGGTCAGGTTAATTTCGTTGAGCTGTCCGCTGCCGCCTTGTTCCAGCCAGACCAGAATCTTGGCTAACAGGCGCAGCTCACTGGCATCGCGCGGTCTGCGATGGCGCAGCGCTTCTAAACGGCGTGGGCACAGGTAATTCACCCGGCCTTTCAAAACCCCTACGCGCAAATCAATATCGAGGGCTTTTTTTAAGTCGGGGATATCTTTGTTAATCAATTGGTCCTGCAAATTAAGCGTGTTGGTTGAAATGACCACCCGCGCGTTGTTGCGTGTTGACCATAAAGCCGCCGGAACCAAATAAGCGAAGGACTTGCCGATGCCCGTGCCCGCCTCTACCATCAGGTGCTGACTGTTGGAGAGCGCGTTGGTAATGGCTTGCAGCATTTCCAATTGTTCGTTGCGGCTTTCGAAATTCTCCATGATCTTGGAAAACGGTCCGCCCGGGCTGAGAATGGCAGTCGTTTCATCCGCATCCAACGGTTCAAATACCGGGTTGGGTTTCAAAGCCGGAGTGAGCAGTTCGGAAGGTTCCGTGAACAGCACACCGTAATCGCGTTGCTTCGCCTCGCGTGCCTGCACACCGTCTTGAGAACGCATCCTCAATATTTGGGTGAAAAACCAGCGTGCATCCCAGTCGATGCTTTGTGAATCCTGTACGATCTCTGCCAGGAGATGCGTCGGCAGCGCGCGAGCCTTCTCAATCAAGCGCAGGAAAACCGCCATGGTCGCTTCGGCGTCTTCCTGGGCGCGGTGTGGCTGCAGGTTGGATACCTCCAGCGTATCCACCAATGCACTCAAGCTGTATCGCGGCGCGCTGGGCAGCAGCACAGCGGCAATTTCAAAAGTATCGTTGACCGGATTTCGGTCAAACGCATGTTGTATTTTCAGGAACGCCAGATCGAATTGGACATTATGCCCGATTACCGGCAGGTCGCCCACAAAATCAGCGAAGTCTTGGATGACCGCCTTAATGGGCGGTGCATCGCGTACCATCTCATTCGAAATGCCGGTCAGCTGAGTAATGGGAGGGGGAACCAACCGCTGCGGGTTGATCAGGGATTGCCAGCGATCAATAACTCCGTTTTCATCGAACTTGACAGCCCCAATCTCAAGAATGGCATCTCGAAAAGGGTCAAGACCGGTGGTTTCTAAATCAAGCGCGACGATGGGAAACATTGCAGGGATTATACCAGACAGGATTTTCTCCGGTCTTTTTTAGCAAAAATTTTCACTATTAAATAATCATTTTTCATTCAAAGCGTCTTCTTGCACATCATCAGCCGGCAGGAATAAAATTCCCAGGAGATAAAGCCCAACCAAATAATTGCTGTACTGATAGCGAATAGCCGGAGCATAACTGACCAGGAACAAAATGGCGGATTGAATAATAAGCGGCAGGACGATCAGGGCAGCCCGAAAATCCTTCCTGCGGATAATTTCCACCATCATAAAGAACATTGCCAGATAAAGGTACAAAGCCGGCCGCAGATAGACTACCAGAAAATCATCCCGAAAGCCAAAGATACGCAGCGCGTCCACATAAGGCGTCACTAACGTGGGGAACCTGGAGTCTTCCTTCAAGCCCGCGTCGTTCGGCACAATCCAGCTGACCTCTCCCGGAACCCAGGAATTGAAACCATGCGTGGATTTCATGTAACATTGGTTATCGTTGAAACGCCAGGTCAGCTCACCTGAACAGACGGTGTGCTGTACATCTACCAATGGGTCGCGCAAGAATAAATCCAGCGCCAGCTTTCGGTTTTCCGAACTGCTGGCTAAAAAGCGATCGCGTTCAAAATCGTTATCGTAGGAAATTGTACCAACGTAGCAGCAATAATAATTCCAATCCGGGATGGACAGGAAGCTATTCAGATATTCTTCCTCTTCTGCCTTGAGCGGTGTATCCGCGTCCAGGTGCGCGGCGATATGATGCAGCAGAATCAGGTTGGATTGGCCGCTCTTGCTGCGATCTACATTCAACCAGGAATATACCGGCCCTTTCATCAATAAGAAAAGTGCCAAACACAGCAGCAAGCTTCCCGATAACTGTTTGCGATATTTACGGTAGAAAATCGGCAGCAGAATCAGAAGAAAGAAAGCCACAGGGATGCCATTTTGGCGCAGGATGGCAATGAAAAACCCAGAAACGCCCAGCCACACCCAGCCCTCAACCCATTTTCCCTGGCTGAGATAGATCTTCACCGCGATGACCGTCAGCCACATGACAGCTAAAGCATAAGGGATATCCCGCCAAAGGGTGTTGGCATACAGGTTATTGATGGGAGAAAGTGCGAACAGGAGACTGATGCCCCACAGGACAATCTTTGAAACACCTTCCTCCTGTAAAGCTTTTAATCCCCAGGCCACCAGGAATGAGAATAACAAAATTTGCAGAATCGTAATAAGAGCCGGGGAATACCAGATTTTCATCAGTCCGGCCAATACCAGCGCATAAAATGCCGACTGCCAATCGGAATACTCACTTACCAGGTTCTGGCTCCAAAGCGTGATGGAATCGCCGCTCATGATGCCGGGCCAGAATACCAGCAGCGTGAAACCCCACAGCAGCACCATCGGCAGCATATACCACAACCATGCTCCCCGCGCGGACGCCTTGCCGTGACGCTTTGCTGGCTGCCAGGTGCCCAGCAGGATAAGCAGGGCAAATAACACAAATCCGGCGCTGATGCTGAAAGCCAGGATAAATGGCATCTTGTAGATCAGGGGAATGTTCAGGTGGCTGTCAATCAGAATATTCGGTTCTTTGGGCTGGTTGAGGTTATATTCTTTTTCCTCCCCATTCCAGGATACGAAAACCGGCTGGTCGTAATGCGTCATGCGGAAGGCAATCTGCGGTGTTGAACCAACTTTTCCAGTCCAGGAGATACGCACTTCCTGGTTGGGCGGAAAAATGATATTCTTTTCCACCCGCTCCCATTGGCCTTCAAAGTGCATATTTTGGTAGTAAACGTAACCCTGCCCGGTCTCCACCCACAGCAAACGCACGCTCTCTTCTCCATCCGGAATGGCTCCAATGGGAATGCGGACTTCCATGGTTGTGTCCGGCAGCAGGTAATATACCGGTTGGATTTGAATGTTCGCTAACAATACTAAACTGAGAATAACGGAGAAAACCACCATCGTGATCCGTATTGCGCGCGGAAGGTTATGGTATCTGTGGGACAGCCAGCGCTGTCGCAGCCAGGCAGCCAGAATGGTGGCCGCAAGCGTGATTAGCAATGCGTAAACCGCGTAACGTTTGCTGAAAAAATGACGCTGCAAACTGCCCAGGTAAATGGCAACTGAAATACTGAGGCCAATTACGGCGCTGCCCAGAGTGGAGTTAATATCAGGGAATATCTGCCTGATGAATTTAACAATAGGATTCATGAGTTTTATTTTAACGCAAGGCGGAATTCAGTGGTTCTACTCAGTCTCTTCTTCGGGTGCGGTCATGGGTATGCCAAATAGCAGAGCGCTGCCTGCTCCCAGGATAATCTCTCCTATCACCCAAATCAAACGGTGAATTGTGGCGTAAGTAGCTACTTCGCTGTTGGAGAAGTAAGCAGCCAGGATTACCGTTAGCAAATACTCACGAATGCCAATTCCACCCGGTGCAAAAAAGGCTACATAGCCCGCTACCCAACTGATACTGAATGCCCCTGTAATTGCCATTTCAAATCCGGAATGCAGCGGGAAGACCAACCAAAAGCTGATTCCGAAAGATACCCAAATCACCAGCATTTCAACGACTAAAAACAGGAAATCTTTAATGCTGTATCTTTTTGTTTTAAAAATGAAATAATCAACCAGTATTAATGCAATTACCCACAGAATTGGCAGTCCAATCATAATCGCCCGATTGATCATGCTGCTGCAAAAAACGTTGCTGAAATCGCATAGTACATCCTGGCTGGAAATCAGCAAGCAGGTAGCGCCGATTACCAGCGCAGAAGAAAGCAGCCACATATTTTCAAAGATGATCGCACCGGTGGATTTTTTTGTGGTTATTTTGCGCGCTTTATAAATACCGAACTTTCCTGCAACATGCCAGATGCCGCCAGGCAGATACTTGCCCAGTTGAGTAATTGAAGTAATAGTCAAAGCATCTTTATAATCCAGATCGACATCTATCTTTTTTAAGGATAACCGTGTTAAATCCGACAGGGCAAATTTTCCCAGAAAAAGGAAAACAAAGCTTAACGCGATCCGCCAGGCTGAAATAGTCTCAAGGTAAACTGAGATTTTTTGATAGTTTTTATAAAAGTAATAACCAGCCCCCAAAATGACCGCAACGAACCAAACCCACTTGAGAACATTCAGTATTTTATTTCGCATTAAGACAGCTCTTTTTTAAGAAAGGAAAATTGTATTGCCGATTTTTGTTTGACTTTATCCAGATTCTTTTCAATCTGTTGGTGAATTTCTCTCTTATTTTCCAGCGCAGCTTGGACAACAGCCGGTAAATCCGCGGTTGCGTCTCCGAAATCCAGGGAGTAGTGCTCCAGATCAAAATAAGCCATGGTTTCCTTATACTTATGGCCCCAACCGATCACGACTGTTGGTACAGCCAGACATAATCCGGAAATCATGGCATGGTAGCGCGAAGTGACCAAAACGTCGGCGTTTGAGATTATCGCCCGAATGGAAGCTGTATTGATGTCATAATCCACCCAGTCAATCGAAGAATTCGCCTGCGCGTCCATCGCGCCATTTTCGGCGCGGGTGCGTATCTCCACCAGAGTCAGCAAATCATTGTTATGTTTCTTATCCGATCCTTCCCGTGAGGCGTTGGGGATGAACACAAACTGATATCGATCAGCGCCCAATCGATTGATAAGCTCATAAAATTTTGCGGCGTAATCCAAGCCTTTCTTCACTGATTGTGTATTTACCAAAATACTGGGGGAAAACACCACTACCGGTTTGCGGGTCTCTTTGATCTTTTTCAACAGTGCGGCAACCCGTTCCTCATTTTCTTCCGAAAGGCTAAATTCCGGTTGATAAAGGAATGCGACATCCGCTACCTGATCAGTTTTTTCTGCCGGATAATCCAGGTCTTTCAAAAATTCGGCGGTTTTTTCTCCCCGCGCGAAAATATATCGGCACTGCTTCATAAACAGTTTGGCGCTCAGGCGATTGAAAAACTGGTGGAAAGGCCCGACAGCCTGCGCCAGTTTAACTACCGGAACACCCAGGATCATGGCCGGCCAGATGGTCAGGATATTAAAGGGCAGATACTTGCCTCGCCCATCCGAGAAAGTAATACCGCCGATATCCAACAGCATGTCCGATTCATCTAAAGCCTTGGCGACCTTAAAGAAATCGGTGCCGGGCACTTTGGCGCCGAACACCTTAATCAGAGCAGCCAATAACGCGCCCAGGAAATGGCGTGTGACCAGCGCTATGGGTTTTCCGCTAAGGATGACGATACCTTTATCCCGGCAGAGCGCCCGATCTTTTTTCGGATAATAGCTGAATACATAGAACTTTGCTTCCGGAAAATCCCTGCGGATGACCCCAATGGTGGTAGTCAGCATGGATTCGGCGCCGCGGTTCCCGCAAATGGTACCGCCCGTAATCGAAATGACCGGGTTCTTTGCCATATTAGATACTCTCCAATCCTTTCATCACATACAACTTCAATTTTAAGATAAATCGAGGAATATGTGCTACTTCTTTCATGCCTTCAGGTCCGCGTGAACGTTTCTCATTTTTCAATGCCATATAAGCAGTCAAAAATTCGAACCAGCGTACGCGGGTCTGCATCGGATCTTTGACTGCAATACCCAACTTTTTCCCGGCTCTCGCCCGCGCACTAACATTATAATGGAATGGCAGGCTGCGGGCCTGGCCTTCGCAAATCTCATCTATCGGTTCAGGCTGCCCCTTTATGGCTCCTGCCTGTAAGGCTGCCTCAAATATGGCTGCTCCTGATTCGCTTCGTATAATAATCGCGTTATGTTTGATCGGGCTTTCTTTCATGCGCAGCGACCAGATATCTCCAATGGAAATATCCGCCTGGTATGCCGTGTGATCGTGGCAGTGATGGCATTTCTGCTGGCAGAAATAAAACAGGTTTTGGTAATCAGAAAAATAAGAAAACGGTTTGTGAATCACATCTCCATTATCGAAGCACGCTTCCAGTTCACCGCGCCAATGGCCCTGCCGATAGCGGTAATCCGTTAGTACTGCACCCTCCGGCTTGATCTTGTCCACAACCATCTCGGTCAATTCAGGGCGTGAATTATGCCCGCAAAACAACCCAATGGTCAGGATTAACTTCTCGCGGATGCTTTCATCATGTTCCGCCAGGCGCCGCAGGTTGGTTAAATCGCAGGGCAATGCAACAACAGCCAGACGGCCTTTGAAAGCGCGAATGAGCGGAAGCGCATCGCGGTTGAAATCCACCGCAATATACTTGCTGCCCTGTGCCGACAGTAATGCCTGATGATCGGCAGCGATAGTAAATTGGGGAGCAACATGTCCGTCAATGACCACTGTACTGCATACCAGAGCTCCATCGATGCGTTTGCTTCGCAGGGCAAAGTCCAGCAGCGCCGTGATTACCCCGCCGGAAGCGGCATATTCACGAATCAATTCATCCCCGGCATAAGCGAAATAGGATTGTCGGAATGTGCCGATATATTGCTGCACTACTTCAGGCCTCCATTGTTTATGGAGGATATTTGTTGCCGCTCTGGATGGTTTCATAAACAGAAATCTTTACTTCTGGTTCAGCTTTTCGATTTTTTCATCCAACCGTTGGACTTTATACTCAACGTTTTCAAGCAGTTTGCGATTTACGGAAATCAAATCGGCCAGTAAGCCGAAAACGAACAAGAGGACCCCCAGGATCATCAAAATAGCAACCAGAATCAACGATTGGACATGTCCGGAGCCTGTCCCTGTAAAAATGGCATAGTAGAGATAACGCAGCCCCAGGATGACGCCCAAACCGATGGAAATCATCCCCGGAAGGCGGAAAAAGGACAGCGGCTGGTAGGTCATAAAAATGCGCATGATGGTGTTGGTAGAACGCGCCAGATAGGCCGGGATGCTTTGCACCAGGCGTGATTTACGCAGAAAATCATTGGTGCGGATGGGTACCGACACAATCGCCATGCCACGCTGGCCGGCCTGGATAATAGTCTCCAGGGTATAGGTGTAATCGGAAAAAACGTGCATGCGCATGGCCGCTTCACGGCTGATAGCGCGAAAACCGCTGGGGGCGTCTTCAATTTCGGTTTGGCTGACCTTGCGCACCAGCCAGGAACCCCAGCGCTGGAATATCTTTTTTAGCGGTGAGAAATGTTTAATTTCGGCGATGGGGCGCGCGCCCACCACAATTTCTGCTTTACCGTCTAAAATCGGTTGTATTAGCTTATGAATATCGCCGGCATAGTATTGGTTATCCGCGTCCGTATTGACGATGATATCCGCTCCCAGTTCCACACAGGCTTGAATGCCGGCCATGAAACCCTTTGCCAATCCCTGGTGGCGGATCAGGCGCACCACATGATCAACGCCAAGTTCCTTGGCAACTTCTACCGTGCGATCGCTGCTGCCATCGTCGATGATCAACCACTCTACTTTGGATATACCGGGAAGGTCACGTGGTAATTCTTTTAATGAAACCGGTAATGCGTTTTCTTCATTAAAGCAGGGAATTTGAATAATTAATTTAGTCATGGGTTCTTTTCTGAATGAAGATATCCTTCCTTACAGGATAATATCTGTCTGTATGTTAAATCAGCTAAGATTTTATCACAAAGAGCCCTTTCATTTTTTTTCGCCCCGCAACATACTCGCAATTTCGATTATAGTTAATCCACTTATGACAGAAAAACAATTTGCTCAACTAATTGTCGTCGGAGGCGGGCCCGCCGGGTTAATGGCCGCCGGTCAGGCAGCCGGCCTCGGAGTCGATACGGTTTTATTGGAGAAAATGGAACAGCCCGGCCAGAAATTGCGCATTACCGGAAAAGGCCGTTGCAACCTGACCAACGTTTGTTCGCAAGAGGAGTTCATCCAGCACTTCGACCGGCAAGGCCTTTTCCTGCGCCAGGCTTTTGCGCGCTATTTCAGCCAGGATTTGCTGGATTTTATGGATTCCCTGCAAGTAAAAACCCAAACTGAACGCGGCGGGCGTGTTTTTCCGGTCGGCGAAGACGCCAGCGACATCACCCAAAAACTTACGCATTGGGCTGCTTCTCAGGGCGTTCGTATTCAATGCTGCACGGCTGTAAAGAACTTGTTGGTGAAAGACCGGGTATTTCAAGGTGTTACTGCCTCCGATGGAACCGTAATCTCCGCGCAAGCAGTCATTTTAGCTGCCGGTGGCGCTTCCTTCAGCCATACCGGTTCCAGCGGTGACGGTTTTCGCATGGCCGCCGAAATCGGCCATACCGTCGTGCCCATTCGCCCTGCCCTCGTGCCGCTGAAATCTTCCGGAGACGTTTGCCAGCGTCTGCAGGGGTTGACCTTGCACAACGTAGAAGTTCACGTACTGCTGGACGATAAAGTCAAGTTCAAAGACTTCGGTGAAATGCTCTTCACCCACTTCGGTGTTTCCGGCCCGGTCATCCTGAGTATGAGCGGCAAGATCGTGGACGCGCTGCGTGAGAAAAAGAAAGTGGAAATATCGATTGACCTGAAACCCGCCTTGGATGAAGCCAAACTGGACGCGCGCCTGCTGCGCGATATGGATACGCACGGTAAACAATACTTCCGTACCCTATTGGATGGATTATTACCCCAAAAGATGGTGCCGGTCATGGCCGATTATTGCGGCATCGCGCCGGATAAACCCTGCCACCAAATCAACGCGCAGGAGCGGGTGCTTTTGCTGCATCAGCTCAAAGACTTTCGCGTTGAGATTAAAGGCCATCTGCCGCTGGATGCCGCCATGGTCACTGCCGGCGGTGTCTCACTCAAAGAAGTGGATCCCCGCACAATGCAATCGCGCCTGGTGGAAGGCGTCTATTTTGCCGGCGAAGTTTTAGATCTGGCCGCCGATACCGGCGGGTATAACCTGCAGGCGGCTTTTTCCACCGGCTGGCTGGCGGGTAACGCCGCGGCTCATTGGCTGATGGCTTTATCGACTCCTTGATGGAGCGTTAATTCCAGCATAGCCGCCATCTCCTCCGGCGTATATTTATTTGGAGCCTCCAACCACCAGACCAGGAGCCTGAATAACGCACCGGTCAGGATTTGGGCAAATACCTCAGGCGGCAGTTTGCCGCAATCATAGATTCCATAGCGTTGATTATCCTGAATGAAATCAGCGGCCAGATAGTCCTGAACTCGCTTGGTGAGTAAAGAAGACCCCTGCCCTCCCAACATAATCAGGTATAAATCTCGATTCTCTTGAGCGTGACGGAAGATGTTGATGTAACTGAAATACTCCGGGCGTTCAGGCATTTTCCCAGCCGCGTCATTGATAGCATTCTCAGTAGCCCGGCTGAATCCCTCCTCGATAATATTCCATACAATATCTTCTTTGCTGCGGAAATAGATATAGAACGTTCCGCGGCCGAGGTCAGCCCGATCTGTTATCTCCTGGATAGAGATCGCATCGTACCCTTTTTCCAACAGCAAGGCTAAAGCAGCCTGCTTCAATTGCGCGATGGTCCGCAGCCGCCGCCGTTGATGCCTGTTTTTTTCCACTTCATCCATAATTGGTCACCTGTTCAAAAATGACGCTGTTTGAAAATTCGCATCGTAATTCTCTTGACTGGCGCTTCTTCTTATTTTACCCTATTTATGACAGTATGTTCAATTATTACATTATGTGCTATATAAGGAGAAAACATGAGCAAAAAATATTTAGGCGCTGCCCGCTCTCCCGATGGGTTGGGCATTTTTAAGGATCACGAGACGGATTGGGTTCTGAAAAGAACCTGGGAACAAATGAGTGAAAAAGCAGCTGAAACCGGAGAGCTGCTCTTCGCGGCCCATCAGATCGAGGAGACGGATGGAGAAAGCTGGATTAGCGTTTGGGCGAACTTGGGTGACCTTATTCTTTCTCATGCGCAGGAAGCACTGGACGCCGGGCATCCTGTCAGCGCGCGTGAGACTTTTCTGCGCGCCAGCAACTATTACCGCACCGCGGAATACGGCTGCCCGCCGCGGCATCCCCGCTTCCATGAACTATGGTCAAAGAGCGTCGCGGCTTTTCAGGCAGCCTGTCCGCTCTTTGACCCGCCTATCCAAATCCTGAACATTCCCTTCGATAAATGGAACCTGCCGGGCTATTTCTGGCAGCCAAAAAACGATGGCCATAAGCGGCCAACCTTCATCAGCCTGGGTGGAAATGATTCCTCGGGGGAGGAGATTTTCATCACCACCGGGTTCGGGGCAGTCCGGCGGGGTTATAACTATTTCACTTTTGAATACCCCGGCCACAGAGGCGCCGTGCATTTGGATAATAACTGCGTCAAACGCTACGACTACGAAGTGCCGGTAAAAGCTTCTCTGGATTTCCTGGAAACCCTGCCGGGGGTGGATGATCGTATCGCGTTGGGCGGCTTTAGCTATGGCGGCTATGTCGCTTCGCGAGTAGCCTGCTTCGAAAAGCGCATCAAAGCCGTTCTGCCGGACACGCCCATCGTAGATATACCCACCCTGGTACTGAGTGGATTCCTGGGGCCCTTGATTAAAGGGTTGAGTCCTGACGTTCTCGATCGGGTAGTTGCCCGCCGGCTGCGCAAATCACCACTCACCAAAGCCTTGTTGGATTATTCCGCCTGGACGTGGGGAGCCAAAAGCCTGTCGGAAGAATTTGCACTGGATTCATTCCGTAATCATGTAATCCGGGATGAAATAGAAGCCATTGACTGCCCTGCGCTTGCGTTGGTTGGCAAAGATGAAGGAGAAGAGATAGTCAAACAGGCGCATTTCTTCTACGATAATATTTCATCAACAAATAAACACATACACATATTTACCCGGGAACGGGATGGTTCAAATGACCACTGTCAGATGGACAATTTCTCCCGCGCCCAACAAGTTGCTTTTGATTGGTTGGATGATATTTTTCCCCGGTAACCGGTTTAACCACAACACCTCTCATTGATTGAATGAGAGGTGTTATGGTTCTATAAGAAAATACGGTTAAAAAATCTGCTCGCCGCAATGGGGGCAAACAATATGGAGGTTTACGTTGCCGGTGGTCGTCAGGGTCGTTGACATATTTAATGTAACTGTGGTTGAACCGCCGGAGGGGGAATCATCGCCGGAACTGTCATCGTCATCATCCTGAGTTGTCTCCGGGTCAATTTTGAAAGTGGAAACAAATTCACTGTGGGTTCCATTGAAATAGACGCTGCTGCTTTTATATTCCCACAACAACCAGGTATTGGTCCACCATGTAGAGGGTAATTCAGGTTCATTCAAATTATAAAAATCGACGATAAACATATCGATATGTGAAGGAACGTTATCCAGTAAACCGGACGGATCTGCGTGCTGATCCCACATTTTCCCGTCGTCCATTGCTGGACTGATTACATGCACCAAAGGGGTGTGCCCGCGATCACGCCAGGTATCACCGAATTCCATAACTTCTTCCAAAGGCTTATTGCCAATGATGATGTGTAGATTATTTTTAATCCATGTTAATCCGCCAGGGACATTGTAATAACTTGACATGTCTCAACTCCTTTTGCTGTGATTTGACCTCAGCAGCGCTAAATGATTTCTTCTGATATTAATGCAATAATCATGCCAGAGGCATGATTATTAACGTTAAGAAATTACACAAAAGCTCTTGAGTTAATTTTCTAAGTCGAAATATTGCAGGTCCGTTTGAAAATCGGAATAAGATTCAGGGTTATAACTACCCTCCTGCCAGATTAGCTTGTCTCCATGCAATTCGACAATCGGGCGAATTGCAACCAGGCCAAGTTCGCTGCGGAAGATGGACTGTGTTCGCTTAAACATTCCCTGATCCTCACCGCGATAAGCTTCAATCAACCATCGGCCTGCTTCTTCGCGCGAAAGGTAAACATCATCCACATCCTCCCCAAAGGCCATACCGCCAACATAGACCGACTTGGTATAAAAGGCATCGCCGGCAATTGCCACCGGTACGCTGACCAGTTTGTCAGTGTAATACCCAACCCGATATTCGGCATCGGACGCATCACTGAAAACAGCATAAGCTACCACTGTGCGCGCGCTTTCCGTTAAGGCTACGTCTAACAGGCGGCAGCTCTTCCCATTCTCATTGGCAATAATGACAGGGAACAAATCCTTGTCAATTTCGGTGGTACCCAACACCGTACCATCGCTTCTCTTCAACTCACGGGTTTCAATGTCAAAAAATCCCAGCCGAATATTGGTGTCTCCTGCATTGGGATTGGAATACATCACCAACCGGAATAAATTGCTGTCCGTTGTATCCATCACTTTCAGGTAATACTGCATTCCCCCTGAAACGATTTCCACAGGCTCACTCCAGTCCTGCCCATCCGTACTGACGGAATAAGACCAGGATGATTCCTCCTGGCGGCCGGTGCGAAAGAAAAGCCACAATTTTCCAGATTTTTGCAGCAGTTGGGCATAAGTGGTGGTCTTACCTGCCTCAATCACGACGGGCTCTTCAAACTCCTCGATGTTCTCCGGTTTGGTAGAGATGCGCACGTACATTTTGGAAGTCTTGATATGCCCGCCTGAATACGCGGCAATGATGCGGCCGTCCGGCAGCACATCCACCGCAACCGCGTTATGGTCGTCGGCAGAACTATTCTTATATAAACGCGTTTTTACAATTTGGCCGCTGTCGTTATCGATGCTGGCCACTCCCGAAAAACCTTCACTATCGGTATAGCCGATATAGGTTTTATTCCTCAAATGATCATAGTGCCTGGCGATTGGATAGGTCCACCAGGAATAGATACAGTCTTCCAGGTTGTAAGCATGCTGCTCTAATACCAGCTTATCCGCAGCATAACTGTAGGCTGCGTATTCGCTATAGGCTTGCCATTCTTCTTTCATATAAGCCCGCACCCGCCATCGGTGTGTGGACAGGTTCATCGTGGAAGTTGGAGAAAACCGGCATACATCCGCCTCACAGGCTTTATTGGAATCCAGCGCTTTATTGAAGATGCGCGTCTCTTCATCCCAAACTTCAATTTGATATTGGGTCGCACCCGGCAGCTCTTCCCAGCGATAAACAGGGGTGCTGTCATAAATTTCTCCGGATGGAGAGAGCAAAACGGGAATAGAACCGGTATCCGGGCTGTTCGTTTCACATGCGGTAATAAAAAGAATTCCAACTAGACAAAGAATTGCTATGTAACGTTTCAATTTAATTTTCTCCGATTAACAAACGAGCTTTTCTTCCGGACAAGATTAACAATAATAAAAAATTATAGCATTTCCCAAGGTTGTGCCTTTCCCTGATCTTTGATTTCCATTAAAACCTTGCCATTTTTTGTGAAGTGCGTAAAAATATAGAGTAATTTATTTTAAAATTTAACCCATTTGATTGACTGCGAAGAACAGACAATTAAAATTCTCAACAAAAAATTACAAAAAAATTACAGGTCAGCGCCAAAGGGCAATTTAGAATTGTAGCCGTTTGTTTACTGGTTATAATTATTAGTGACTAGAGGGAGTGTTTATTTTGAAGTGGTGGAGGACTTTTCTGGGTCTCTTTTTATTGGAGACCGTATCGTTATTAGTAAATATTATTGTTACTGGCTCAGCACCCAGTGAACAAGTTCTGCTTAACCTTTCGCTGAATCGGCTGATTCTCGCTGCGATATTAATTATCCTTATCGCATTCTCCATCTATGCAATTTGGCGATCTATCAAGCATCCTGCATTTGTTATCCTGATTTATTCAAAACCACGCTTTGTTTTAATTTTTGTCTTCCTCAGTTTTCTGGCGACCGCGGTGGTCCTCTTCCTGATAAGCCTCAACCCAAAAATACTGGGAGATTTTTATCAGGCTTACTTGAACTTAAAACCTTTCCTGATTTGGGGATTTATTGTTACGCTGCAATCCTGGCTCTTCTCGATGGTTTGGTTCTGTCATCACTTCCTGGGACATTCTGTTTATGAAGATCAGGAAAAATTCAGTGATGAGTTGGTGCTTTGTCTGGGATTGTTCTTCTTGTTGGTGTTGGTCAAGCTGCTTATTGTTATACCCACAGCTTATGGCCCGGTAATTCGCGGCGATGAAATGCGCTATTTTGAGATGGCAAATTACCTTTTCTATGGAAATTTTTTCATCGAAAACATCAATCATTCGCCATTTCTATATCCGTTAATGCTCTCGCCGGCTTTTGCTTTCGGTGAGCATACCTACGATGTTATCAAGCTCCTGAATGTATTGTATTCTTCCAGTATCGTCTTCCCGCTATTCCTGATTGCCAGAAAATATTTTTCAAAGAAGGAATCGCTGCTGATTACCGGGGTGGCTTGTTTCCTGCCATATCATTTGTTATTTCCGCGCATCCTTATGAGCGAGAACCTGTATTTCTCTATCCTGCTCTGGATCATCCTCTCTCTGGTCCATCAGCCGCGTTTAAAAAGGCTGGCATGGATTTGGAACTTCCTGACCGGCATCGGTATAGGGCTGCTTTATATGACCCGCTACATTACGCTGGCCATCATCCCATTCCTGTGCATTGCCTGGTGGTTAATCTTTCCTGATAACGATCGGGGTGTTTTGCGCCCCAGCGGCAGGAAATTAGGAATGGCACTGTTGTTAGGCACGGGAGTCCTGTGCGGGTATAGTCCCTGGCTTTTTTCCGGTCTGGCGGCAGATGTTCCGCTAAAGCTCTTGTTAGGTTTCGGTATCACCTCTAATACTACTGCCAACCAATTGACGCTAACAAACCTCTTGATTTGGCTGGTTATTTATTTATGCTATTTTATTTTAATGGCCGCTCCGGTCATTCCGTTCTTTTTTGCCTATCCAATTTCGAAATTCAAGGAATGGAAGAAGGAAACACAGAACTGGTTTGTTCTGGTAGGCGCTCTATTGGTTGGGTTCCTGATCGCTTGCGTCAGGCATTCCTGGCGCGCGTTATACAACGGCGATATTCCCACGCGCATCATGGGCCGGTACATCCTGTATTTCACCCCGCTCTTTATCATTGCCGCTATTTTGGTATTCAAAGAAGGAAAAACCTACCGCAGGACGACGGTCAACAAACATTTGCTGGTTACTATTATTATTCCCCTCCTGATCGAGATCTTTGCGCACTATTTGCTCTTGGGGAACCTTTTTCATTTGCACGACGGCGACCTGATAAACATTCTGGGCTCGGTGGACGCAGCTTACATTCAGTACCTGGGCAGCTTCTTCTTTATTCTGCTCCTCTTAATATATGGAATTTTCTGTTATTTGACCTGGGAGGAAAAAATAGACAATCTGGTTGTTATTAATCTCGTGGCGATAATGCTATTTTTCGCGGCCGGTTTACCGGCGTATTACCGGGACTTGTTATCTTATCAGGAGTACCAATATATCGGTGCCAAGATCGTCGAATTACACCAGTCCCCCGAGGGGGGTATTGGTGACCGGGTCAGAATCACAACCCCACCGGATGCCGAGGAACGCGATCGCGCGCTACTGTCAAATACTTTCCATTTCAGCAATCAGGAAAATTTCTACGTGGATAGTATCAAAAATTTCGATTTCAATAAAATGCCGCAGGAAGACTCGGACTTACAGGATATCTACATCGTTAAGGTTGCCAAAGAGGATTTGTTGAAATTCAGCACTGGCTATTCATTCAACTTCGGAGATTCCTATTACATTCTTCTTTATTAATCAGTGAATCCGGCTTAGATGATCTGGAAACGCAGCTTGCCATAGATAGCTTCCATATAATCCAGGAAAGTGTACAGGATAAAGACCAGACCGGTCATCTCCATGTACTCTTCAATTGTGACGAAAATGTTGTAGGTAAGGTTTTTGGTACCGTATAGGCCCGCGTATATTGCGCCAACAGTCTCCATGCCCATCAAACCGCCGAAATAAATAGCGAAGGCGATAACCAGCAACTTCTTCGTTCTGCCGGGCAGAGAAAGATAAAATTTCCAATAAATACCTCCAGCGGCTGCCACCAGGATTAGTCCCGGAATGACCCAGGCATACTGCGTGAACCCGGGCAGGCCTGTATTCCCGAAAAGCATTTTCATGGGAACAACTACCAATTCGTGAATCGATGCGCCTTCATCCATACATAAAAACATAAAGATGAAGCACAGAAATGCCCAATGCCATTTATATTGGTCTCGGTCTTTATATTTTACGCGGCTGATCAGGATCAGCATAATGCTGATTGTGCAGAACAACAATGTCGAATAGATGGTTGGCAGCGATAGCTCATGGTCAACATCCAGCAATGGAATAAACCATTTTGCTTTTGCCGAGTTTGCCAGATATACCAAGCTTTGTATCAAAAGGCTTATCAGAGATAAGACTAAAGCGGCAATCTCCAAGCCCAGACAGATTTTGCGGGGTTGAAGAGGGATTTCAATTAACGTAAAAGAAGTTAACTTTTTCGATGAAGTAGATTCGGAAGGATGCATTATTCAATGAGTACAGAATCTTGTAAGGGCGACCGTTTTTCAAGCGGCCATACCTTTCATTTTATTCTTACTTGTCCTTTTTTGAAGTTAATTTAGTCGGTTGTATTTCGCGGTATCTATAGATCGAGCGAAAGGTACGGGATATTCAGCGCGGGGTATTTCAACAGCATCAGGATGGCAGCCGCCAGCCCCGACATTTCCAGGGTTTTCCCAAGCGTCAGCAGAATGCTATAGATGAGAGAATCGGCTCCGTATATTCCGGAAAAATCCTTCGCGAAACGTTCCAGCACCAGGAAACCCAGGTAATAGATACCCATGGAAATTAACGCGCGTATGCGTGTCTCTTTAGGCAAAGTTCTTATAAAGCGAATATAGAAAAACACCAGAATTATCGCGATCAGCGCCAGGCTGAAAACCCAGCGGTTGTAGGGAAAGAAAGGCATAAAGCCGCGCGCCCATCCGCGGATTTCTTTGAAAACGTAGGTATGCACAGCCGTGCCTTTATCGAAGGCTAGATAGAGAAACAGACCGGCCAAACCGCTCCATTGCCAGCGAAATTGGTCTCGTGATACCTGTTTAACTATAGCGATAATAGTCAACAACAGAAAAGCAATAAAATATTCCAATACCGTGAAGATGGTCGGGATCGACAGCGTCTTGCCCATGTTCACCAGCGGGATCAGGCCAAACGCCTCATCATAGACTGTCAGGTATTTAATCGATTGACCAGCCAGGCTGAGGAGTGCCAGCAGGATGACGGCTAATTCCAGGTCGATCCCGATTTTTTTAGGCGAAATGCGAATCCCAGTCGCTGAAGGTGAGCCAGTTTGATTATTTACAGGAGTCTTATTCATGAATTTATTTTTCCCTTAACACACAACGATAATTATACATTCATGCTAGTCAACTGGTTGTAAAACCTTTGTATCAGAATTGAAACAAAATATCAGCTAAATGGTCTTTAAACTGAAAGCCAGCTTTTTTTAGACTGGAAGTAGTTTTAAAAGAGTAGGAAACATACATATAGGGCGGGTGGGACTCGTCTGTCCTTGCCGAAGGAAACCTATAAGTACAAAGGGATTAACTTTTATATATAAAAAGCCATAACGGAAAAGCATTCGGAATGGGGATAAAAAAATAACCCAGTAGGGCGGGTGGGACTCGAACCCACAAGGTGTCACCACCGGAGGATTTTAAGTCCTCTGCGTCTGCCTAATTCCGCCACCGCCCCGGGTTGAGAGTTATTTTATCTTAAATTGCGCAGCTTACAAGGATTTCTTTTTATTTTCGTGAAATGACTTTTCCAAAGGCGATGGAAGCGCTGGCTTTGAGGTGATCCCAGGGAGAAAGCAGCCGTCCGCTGATCCGCCCGTCCTCCAGCGCCGCGCGCAGCTCATCCGGGTTATCGAAGGCCGGCAGCTCTACCGTCGCCAGCCCCAACTCAACCAGCGAGTGCGCGTCCGAACCGGCCTGCATACGCAGGCCCTGCTCCTGCGCAAATGCCAGCGCGCGGTCATTCAACCCGCTCCGCAGGCAGCGCGCGTTAAAGACCTCAAACGCGTCCACATAGGGCAGAATCTCCAACAGCACCTCCATCTTCCAGCCATGCCGCCGGATATCGAAGGGGTGCGGCACCGCGATGAAGGCGCCCTGCTTCTTCAAACGCTCAATGGTCTCCATGGGGGACAGGCGGGCGGGGATCTCTTCGGTCAGGTAGTAGGCCAGCAGTTCCCCGCCGGTGGTCAGGATCTCCTCCCCCACCACGATCAATTCCGGGTCCATCTGCTTAGCCTTCAGGGCACAGCCGATGCGGTTATGGTCGGTGATGGCCAAACGCGATAGCCCGCGCTCGCGCGCCGTGCGCAGCAGGGGTTCCAACTGGTTGCTGCTGTCGGGGGAACACACCGTATGGCAGTGAAACTCAGCCTTGATGGTGCGGCTGTTATCATTCATTCAAAACACACTTTCTTTTATTTATTTCCTGGGCGTGGGCGTATAGAAAAATTCTTCGCGGCTCTCCGGGCGGATGACGCGCGTCCAGTAATTGCCGGCGATGTTGGCTGTAACCGTTTTCTCGCCTTTCTCCAAATAGCCTTCGTAATAACTCTCGCCGTTATGGGCACGGTATCCTGACAGAACAAAAGGCAGGCCGCCATCGGCCAGCACCCACTCGCCGTTGTACTTGCGCGCGATGTGCACGTGGATGCCCGATGAGCTGCCGCCCTCGCAGGAGGGATGTCCCACCCGGTCGTCCTGGTTCAAGTAATCGCCCACATTGACGCGGTCGCTGTTGGCCACGTGCATGTATACCAGCACCCAGCCGGTCTGCTCGTAACCGTCGCCGTCCAGGTCGATCACCACCACACCGTTGCCGGCCCGCACCACCCGTCCGGCGGCTGCCGCGGCGGTGTAATGGGTCGAGTTGCCGCAGCCGGCGCTGGCCAGCGGCGGGGCGAAATCCAGCGCGGCTAAGGCGCCGTCGTCCTCCCAACCGGAACCCCAGGCTGCGTGCGGCCCGCCGGTCAGGTTCCACACCTCGTTGGGCGGGAAAGGTAAATTCAGTTCAGGCTGCTGCACATCTTCCGTGAAGATCGGGTCGACGGAAGCGCCCAGCTCAAAGGCGTCGCCGAAATATTGGGTATGGATGGCCGGCAAGTTGTTCTCGCCATACAGGGCCTTCTCCCAGCTGGCACGATCATGGGTTTGCGCCAGAGTGTACATGACTGCCGCCGTACCCGCGTTCAGGTAAGGAGACAAACGCAGCGTGGAGCCGTCCGCGAAGGTCAGCTCGGTCAGCTTGCCCGAGCGCCAGCCATAATAGCCTTTCATCAACTGCTTGATGGCCCAGCCGGTCTGGAAATAGACCGTGCCGCGGTCGGCTTTCTCATATCCCATACTGTACTTGATGTGGTCCAGGTCCGGTTTGGGGTCGCTCAGCCAGCCGCCCTCATACTCCATCAGGGTCAGCAGGATACGCGGGTTGATGGAATATTCCAAGCCCATTTCGTAAATGATCACCGCCGCGGGGGTCTGCCCGCGCGTCATCGTCTCCGTATAGGTGCTGATGTAACCCGGCTGCGCGTCGGCGAAAGCCTGCACATCCAATAAGGCCGCATCGGGTGAAAAGACAATGGCGGAATCCGGAAAGAGCGCATCGGGTCGAGTGGTCTCACGCAATACGTCTTTGACCAGAAATTGCGTTCCCGGAGCGATCATCAAGGTAGCGTCACGGTCAGAAATATCGATGATGTCTCCCACGCGCACACCGAAGTGCGCCGCGATGGTTTCAAGCGTATCGCCGGATTGGGAAGTATATTCCAGGTAGCCATCCGGCAGCGGGGTGGCTGTCGCGGTGGGAAGCGCCGTTGCGGTGGCTTGCGGACTGGGCACGGCCGTGGGCTGCGCTGATAGGACGGAACAGGCGCTCAACACCGGCGCGCCGATGGATAAGGCGGCCAAGACTGCCGCGAATTTTTTATGGAGTGACTTTATTTTCATCCGTTGGAAAACCTGAGGCTTCGATTACAACGCCATCCTTTGCGAGACTGCCGTCATATTCTACTCCAAAGCCCGCCGATTCCCAACCGCTCAACAAGAAGGGGATATCCTGGTCGGCCGGGATCCATTCACCGTTGTAGCGGCGGGCAATGTGCAGGTGCGTACCGGTGGCGGGACCGCCTTCACAGGAAGGGTGCCCGATCGGGTCACCCGCGTTCAGGTAGGTGCCCCATGCTACACGCTCGTTTTCAGCAACGTGCATATACAGAATACTCCAGCCGCTGCCTTCGAAAGAATCATCGTCCAGCTCTTGTACGACCAGGCCGTCCGCGACGCGCACCACGCGCCCGTCCGCCACTGCCCGCACCCAGGCCGGGCTATCGTAACAGCCCCAGTCATCCTCACTGGGTGCTACCGGCGCGAAATCCAGCGCGGCCCAGGCGGCGTACACGCCCCAGGCTGAATGCGGCCCGGCGGTGAAATACCAGCCGTCGCCGTCCGCGTATGGCAGGCGCAGTTCGGGTTGGGCCAGGTCAGCCGGGATGAGCGGTTCAACCGCCCGGGATTGCGGGCTATCGAACCAGTCCAGGTAGCTGGCGTAGACGCCCAGGGGGCCAACCGCTGTCTGCCAATCGCTATAACCATACAGCAGGCTGAAGAAATATTGCAGCGCGGCCGTGCCGGCGCTGATGTCGCTCGAAAGGTCAATCAACACACCATCGGTCAGGCTGATGCGCTTGAGCGCGTCCACCCGGCGGATATAGTAGCCGCGGTTGAGCGCGTTGGCCGCCCAGGAAAGCTGAGTGAACAGCCCCTCATAGCCCGCGTCGGGGATGAAAGCCTGTTCCAGGTTGTGCATATCCCCCGTGCAGTAGCGCAGCAGCGCCAACAGCAGGCGCGGGTTGACCGAGTAATCACGGCTGACCTGATCGACGATGTCGGTGCCGGTCATGCGCCGGCCGTCCACATCTTCGCTGTATTCCAGCAATTGCGGGATGCGTGCTTCGATGAATTTGCCCAGCGCGAAACTGGCCAGCGCAGGGCCGTAAACCAACTCGGAATCCGGGATGATCTGGAAATCGGGTCCGGGCTGCGGAATACCAGGCTGCACTTCCACCGGCGTCTCCCGCACCAGCCCTTCAAAGGGCGAAGGGCCTTTATCCGGCCGCACGCAGCCGGCGATCCAGAGCGAGATCAACAGGATAGCCAGCGCAGAGCGGAACAGTTTTTTCATTGGATATGGCGGAAAATGGGTAACCTGGTGCCCGCGATGAGATGCAGGTGAATATGATAAACCGTCTGGCCGCCGTCCTTGCCGACATTGAAGACCAGGCGGTAACCTTTCTCGTCCACGCCCACTTCTTTGGCCAGGTCGCGGGCCTTGAGGATCAGCTTACCCAGCAATTCCGCGTCTTCGTCGTCGGCTTCGTTGATGGAAGCAATGTGCTTGGTCGGCACGATCAGGATGTGCACCGGCGCGGCCGGGCGCGTGTCCCAGAAGGCCGCCAGGTCATCATCGCGATAGAGGAAATCAGCATCCGCTTCGCCATTAAGGATGCGGCAGAAGATGCAGTCGTCATGGGTCACGAGCGCACCTCATTGAGGCTGCGGATTGGGTTGGGAATCGGATTTGGAAGGATTATCAAAGTCATGGTAGTTGGGAAGCTCCATTCTTTTATTGGTACATCAATCAACGCGGATAATTTTATCATCAGGGAAATGCTGGACGCATTCGTTCCGGACAAAAGTTGACAAAAGTTGACACTTTTTAAAAACGAATAAGCAATTCGTGTTCGTTCCTTGAAACGAAGGTCACACGGCTACACGCAAGGAGAATAAGCGCCCATCCAAAATTCCACAAAAGACTCTTCAGGGAAGCAACACATCAGGCAAACCATCGTTTTGTCAGTCAGGCCTTAAAGGGTATAGGCGAATGACCTACCTATCCGAATTTTCCTTTTATGATTTGCGGCGTGATTTTCCGGCGGTACGCGATTTTTCCGCTTTTGATTGGCGGATCCTTTCCAAAAGTACCTCGGCCGGCTCGTCGTTGGAGTCCTGCGGTACCAGCTCACCGCGGAAGGCTTTGACCAGCAGAGCAGGGGCTAGAGCGTCCACCTTGCTTTGGGCTGCATCGTACCGCGCCTGCAGCCGATCGACAAAGGCAAACATTACCTTGGCTCTTCGGACAATACCTTTTTGGACCTCGAGATTTGGTACCTTTAATATTAATTCCATGAGTATTTTCTGGTTTAGGTTTGCCATTGTAGACCCAACAGAATTTTCCTCAAGTATCCTAATTGTATTCGGGCTTGATAAGAATAATTGTAAATAGTCGGGTAAAACACTTTTATTTGTTTGAAGCAACATTGATCCGCTGCCACAAATCCAACCTTCTTGTTCATTTTTTACTACCGCGCATCGACCCATAACACCTCTGCGAGCGATAACTATATCACCTGAGTAAAGACGATAATCAACCAGCTCCTCAGCTTTTTTGTTTGAAATAGACATGCTTAAGGAAGGTGTTAAATTTCCATTATTAATATGCATCGGATTAATGATGGGAACTCCTCCACAAATATAATCGGATTTATGGAGCACACTTCCAAACGGGCCGGTTTTTATTCGCACAATAACTTTTTTAAGAGGTAAAGTCTGAATCTGGTTACTTCCGAAGTCTTCCGCTAATCGCCCGGACACGGCCTCAGCCAGAACCGCCTGGCGGAAGCGCTGCAAAATTTCGGGCACACGCTCCAGGTGCGCTTTGCAGGCATCCACGCGCGCCAGGAGGTCATCCAGCTTGTCGGCAATGCGTTTTTGTTCGTTCAGGGGAGGAATGGGTATACTTGAAGATCGTAAATATTTAAAATGTCTTGCATATCCTTTATTAGGTAATTTAATCGCTTGAAGGAAATAAAAATATAATTTAGGGTTGAAAAATTCCAACGGTTTAATCACTTTGATCCCATCTGCTCCTGCAGCAAATGGGAAATCTATAAATTTTATTACACGAGTATGATCACCAAATACAATAACTGGTAAATCATCAGTAACTATATTTTCAATTTCATTAATATAGCCACCAATGTATTTTTCACTTTGATCTATTACTGCAATTTTTCCTTTAGATAAATATTTACTAGTAGGGACTTTTTTCGTGAAAGATATTACTTCATTAGTATTTACTATTGATAAAATTTTCCAAGTGTTTGGCAAGAATGAGAATTTTGAATCGGTGAATATCAATTACCCACCTCTTCACCCAACTCCGTCAGAATTGCACGCAATTCCTCTAAAGCGGCATTCAATTCTTGCATGGCTGCTTGTGCCAATTCAGCCGGTTCGGGTAGGTCATCCCCATTGGGTTGGCTGTCGTCCGGCAGCCAAGAGATATCCAGATTATCGTCACGGTCGGCGATCCAGGCGCGCGTGAAGCGGCAGAAACGCCCGCCCTCGCCACTGTCCACGCGTTTGGACAGAGCGGCAGGGCTGCCCAAGGGGTCCTCCCCAAAGGCGGCCTCGAACTCGGCAAAGTGCGCGCGCGTGAGCGGGGTGCGCTTGCCAAAGGAGGGCATGTTGGTGCGCAAATCGTAAACCCAGACTTCTTTGGTATTACCTTGATCGCTTTCTCCGCGCGTAAAAAAGAGCACGTTGGTCTTGACGCCCTGGGCGTAGAAGATGCCGGTCGGCAGACGCAGGATCGTATGCAGATTGCATTTATCCATCAGGTCGGCGCGAATCAACCGACCAGAATTGCCTTCAAAAAGCACGTTATCCGGCAGCACGATGGCGGCGCGCCCGCCGGGCCGCAGCCAGCGATAAGTATGCTGCAGGAAACACAACTGTTTGTTGCTGGTGGGGAAGGTAAAATCAGTGCGCGAGGGCAGCCCACCGCCCTTTTTGGTGCCGAAGGGCGGGTTGGTCAGGATCAGGGTCGCCTTGGGCAGCGCTTCTATATTGGGTGAGAGGGAGTCGCCGTAATGAATACCGGCTGCCGCGGGGTCGGAATCCAGACCGTGCAACATCAGGTTCATGAGCGCCAGGCGGTGGGCGTCCTGTACAAACTCCATGCCATAGAAAGTTTTTTTATGATATTTCCGCTGCTGGGCTTCCGTCCAGGCATCCGGGTGGCTGTGGGCGCGCAAATAGCGGTTGGCGGCAATCAAGAAACCGCCCGTGCCGGCGGCCGGATCCTGGATGACGTCTTCCATCAAAGGTTTCATGACTGCCACCATACTGTCGATCAGCGGGCGCGGGGTAAAATACTGGCCGGCGCCGGATTTTTTTTCGTTGGCGTTTTTTTCCAGCAGCCCTTCGTACAGATCACCCAAACCCTCCTGCCGGGCGTTATACCAATCCAGTTTGTCGATATCGCTGACTAAAATGGACAGGGTAGTCGGTTTCTTGATAAAGGAACCGGCATTGGCAAAAATCTGATTGACCAGCGGCGACCCATGACTTTCTAAATGAATCAGGAGCTTGCGGTAGAACTCCAAACGATCGGGGGCAGGTTTGCTTTCCAGATCATTCCAGCGATATCCCCGCGGAAGCTGATCCTCCGTGCCGGTTTCCTCGGCCATTTTCAGGAATAATAAATAGGTCAGTTCAGTGACGTATTCGTTGTAGGTAACGCCATCATCTTTGAGGACGTTGCATAAGTTCCACAGTTTGGCAACGATATCCTGGGTGACATTTTGCGAAGGTGAAGTAGTGTTCAAGCGAAATCCATCCTATCAATTGATTTGGATACAACAATGAGCGATTTATTGCCCATCCGGGTACGACCACAGCAGCCCATTGAACGCGGCCAGGGTCTGGTCCAGTTGGCCGTCAAAAATGCGATCAAGGCGGTTAAAACCGCCGCCCTCGCGCTGGAAAATCAAATCGGGGTCATCCAGGGCGTCGCGATCCACCAAACGGTTGGAACGGGTTTGAGCGGCGATGCGCTGCAGCCATTGGCGCTGCGGGCCAGACCAGGCGCGGGAAGAGAGCATTTGCTGCAAGGCCCAATCCACGCGCTGTTCATAGGGAACCAGCGGGTCGCCTGTGGCAATATGGCGGATGAAACCGACGATTTGTGCGGCGATTTCCTGATTGGTCATTTCGCGCCAGGCCGTTTCCAGACTGACCTCGCTGAAGCCGGCTCTATCCAACTCGATGGCCAGTTCACGCAATTGCTTGCGGGTCAGCTCACGAGGGCGCGTCAGCACGGTAACCAGGGCGGGAATGGTATCACGGTTATTCTGAATGAATTTGGAAAATTCCCTCAGATAATCCTCCGGTTTGTTTGCCTGCCCATAGCCATGCTCAACGTTAAACAGATTATCCGTATGATCGGAAATATAGAGCGGGCGACTGGTTTCCCCCTGGCGGTCCAGAATTTCTCCCAGTTGGGTGTTCTCGGTAAACCAGGCGGCGATTTCTTTTAACGGCAACTGGCGCAATCGATCGATGAAATCATCCGGGGTCATGCCCGCAACCGTTTCAAAATCCTGTTTGCTTTTTTCGCTAAGCACGCGCTTTTTGCTTTGCAGCTTGGCAACCAATTGATCGCGAATCAGTTCCTTTTCGTCATCCTCTGTTACGGCTGCCAATTCCGCCATTAATTGCGCAAAGCTGATCAATGGGTTTTGCACCACCGGCTGCATTTCGGTCAAACCCTGAAGCGCCTCGTACATCCTGACAGCGTCAAAGATGCGAAAAGATTGTTTATCAATCTCATCGCATAAACGCGTGGCACGCCCCAACATTTGATCGAAGAGAATACGGCTGTTCACACGGCGCAGAAAGATCAAATTGCAGATTTCAGGAACATCCACCCCGGTAGTCAGCAAGTCAACCGTCACGACCACATTGGGATTGCGCTCATTTTTATAGCGCCGGATTAACTGTAAGGGATCATCGGCGTAACCGGTTATTTTAATAACGGCATCATCGTCAACACTGCCATAACGCTCCTGAAAGGCTTTTTTTAACAGGGATACCACCTGATCAGCATGGGCATCATTTGCACAAAAAACCAACGTCTTTTGCCGGGAGCTGGGGTCCAATTCACGGGCCAAATAATCACAGACAACCTTATTGAAAGACTCTGTTAAGACCTTGCGGTTGAAATCACTCACTTTCAGTTTAATTTCATCAGGAGTTTTATACAACTCAATTTGATTACGACGTCGATTGTAAAGCTTTACTTCTTCACCCCTGCGCCAATTTATACCCTGCCGAGAAAGCTCGGTGGTGATTTGAATGGGCGGTTCATGGTCGATCAAATATCCATCAATGACTGCTTCCCGATAGGAATATGTATAAATAGGCAATCCAAAAATCTCGGTGGTATGCAGAGCCGGCGTGGCCGTCAGGCCAATTTTGATCGCGTCGAAATAATCCAACACGCGGCGGTATTTGGAAATGTAGTCCTCAAAGCTGCGAAAAGACAGCTCAGTGTCCGATAGTTCACGGTCCAACAAATAGCCGCGGTGGCACTCATCCACGATGATGCAATCATAGCGATCAACAGGCGGGGGCGTTTTATCTTCACCGGAATAGAGAATGCGTTTGACCATGCCCTGAACCGTGGCGATATGCACAGAGGTATCCGTATCCGCGACCAGATCATTCAGTTCCTTGATGCCGAAAATTTCAGCGAAAGAACGGACGCTATCCATACGGGTATCTTTGAAGGCATTGGCAGCCTGCTCACCCAGCGCAGAACGATCCACCAGGAAAAGCACACGGCGAACGCGCTGCACTTTGAGCAGGCGGTAGATCAAAGCAACACAGGTTTTGGTTTTACCGGTACCGGTGGCCATGGCCAACAGCATTTCCCGGCGGCCTTCAGCCAACCCAGCCTCAATGGCCTGGATCGCCTTTTTTTGGTACGGCCTCAGTGAAAATCCAAAATCGTAAGGTTCATCCTGCAATTGCCCTTGCGCTTTTTCTTCATCGTGTTTGAGGAGAACCGATAATCCTTCAGGTGTATACCAGCCATCCAAGGCATGGCCCAAATTATCCGGGCGGCGTAGATCGTTAAACCAGATGCCACTTTGCGTCTCTAACTGGCGCAGGTAGGGCCTTCCGTTGGATGAAAACGCGAAAGGCAAGTGGAAATCCTGCCAGGGCCCGCCGGGAGGGTGCATTGCGTCAGTGAGGGAGAAGCCCCGGCTATAACGCTTGGCTTGCTGCAGGGCGGCTGAAACATCTTTATGCTTGCGTTTGGCTTCCACTACCGCAAGCGGAGTTAATCCGGCGAACAATACATAATCCGCAGGTCCATTCTCCGTCGGCCACTCGGCAATAGCCAAATTTTTTCCTCGTTCCGGAAGGGTTCCCCTGGAATAACGCAGCGATACCGAATCGGCCTGCCAGCCCGCATCCCGCAATTGTTGGTCGATCAGTTGACGTGTGTCGGCCTCATCCAGATTCAGATGACTTGCGGCAATGTTGGCGGAGCGAACCCTTTTGCGAAGCTCCTTTGGCGGCAGGGAAGCAACAGGCTGCTGCTCAGCCAGACGAGCTTCCAGCTCGACTTTAGCGCGATCCGCATCCAGCGCCATTTGTTCCCAAAAGGATTGCTCATTTTGCGCTTCACGCAATTTGTCGGTAACAAACTCAAGATTTTGAGTCGTTACTCGATGTGTTTCCTGGTATTCCTTTACAGTCTTTTGTAAACGCTGCAATTCTTCATGCAATTCCACAGTCTGATCTTGCGGAGATTGCGGAGGTATAAATGGCCCTGATTTGTAAGCGGGATTTTTAAATGTGCGGTGAAACCAGACGCCGAGCTGCCAGGCCATTCGTAACATGGCTAAGGCTGTGTGATGATCACCTTGAATCGCATGGCTGGCAGCATTCCCCGTCCGGCGAATTTCTCCGAAAATTTGGGCAATCTCCAATGGGAGTATGCCCTGGTCCTGCAAACGCCGCAGGAGTTCATACTGAGATTCTCCGGAAATTTCTTCAATCCCCATACGGGCGGCAATTTGCTGTGCCAATACTTCGGCAAATTGCCTGAGCTTGACCAGACTGGTATTGGGATCTTCGGAGAAATACTTTTCTGCCAGCATACCCAAGCGGACAAGCTGTTCATCGTATTCGATGAGAAAGGCAAAATTAGTCGATGGAAGAGAATTCACAGGCATGGGGCTCAACTATCTTTCTCGAACACCAACAGATCCCCCACCTGACAGTCAAAGTAATCACACATTGCAATGATTACAGACGCATCATAACGGGTTACATGGTTATTTGCCCAAGAATTGAGCGTGGACCAAGCAATGCCAGTCTCACGCTGAACATCCGTAAGATTAATATTACATTGTTGTTTCATCGCCTTTTGAGCAATTAGAATTCTGAAGCGATTAATAACTTTGGCAGTCATCCAAAACCTGTTTGATAATCCCCTTGTTAAACAATCAGGGTTGAGTTTAAGCAATCATAGAATAGGATCAAACATTTGTCAATGAAAATAGAGTACTAGTCATCAAGTTATGAAAAATTAAATTTCCCAACCCACTTGTGGAGGTATTTGTCAAGGGTATTTTAGAAACTGCACCCGGGTGCAATTTGCCCAAACGCGTGGGGGTTGAGATCCTTCGGTCACTTTGTTCCCTCAGGATGACAACATTGTTTTCTCCCGATCGAGAATAATTCTTATGTTTATTCGCAATAAAGAAATATTCAATCGGGCCATATGTTCCCCAAACGCGTGGGGGTGCAGATCCTTCGGTCACTTTGTTCCCTCAAGATGACAGTGTTATTTTCCTATCAAAAGAAAGAATCTTGTGTCCATTATCAATAAAGAAATATAAAATAGAGTAACTTAATGGTTTACCACAAGGAGGATTCCATCATGAGCAGGAGCGAACTGATTGAAGCGGCGCGGGGGGACAGACCTTTAAACATCGCAATTCATAACGTCAATCTGATCAACGTCTTTACCACAGAAATTTATCCGGCCGATATCGGCATTTACGGCGAGCGCGTCGCGCTGGTGCTGCCGGCCGGTTCAACAGAGTTGGAAGCCAAAGAAAGCATTGACGGCACGGGCAAGTGGGCGGCGCCCGGCTTTGTGGATACGCACCTGCACATCGAAAGCAGCATGGTGACGCCGGCCAACTACGCCGCGGCGGTGCTGCCGCTGGGCACGACCGTTTCCGTGATCGATCCGCACGAGATCGGCAACGTGCTGGGCATGGCGGGCGTGCGCTACATGGTGGAGGCCAGCGAAGGGCTGCCTTTGCGGGTGTACATTTCCATCCCGACCTGCGTGCCGGCCGTGCCCGGCAAAGAGACGGCCGGGGCGGAGTTCACCGCCAAAGAAATCTCCGAGATGTTCAAGTGGCCGCGCGTGATCGCGGCGGCGGAGGTGATGGACTACATCGGCGTGGTCAGGGGCAACCAGCCCATCAGCGACATCGTGACGGCGGCGCTGGAAGCGGGCGTGGCCATCCAGGGACACTCGCCCTTGCTGGTCGGGCGCGAGCTGAACGCCTACCTGGCGGCGGGCATCGAAAGCGACCACGAGATCCGGCGCGGAGACGAGGCGCTCGAGAAAATCCGGCTGGGCATGCTGCCTCTGTTGAAATTGAGCTCCTTCGGCAACCCGGTCAAGGACGTCATCCCGGCCATCAAAGACCTGCCCTTCCTGGACATCGCGCTATGCACGGACGACATCGAACCGGACGACATCATCAGCAAAGGCCATATGGACCGCGTGATCCGCGAGGTAATCGCTTACGGCATCCAGCCTGCGCTGGCCTACCGATGGGCTTCGCTGACCGGCGCGCGCGCCTACCAGTTGAAAGACCTGGGCGCCATCGCGCCGGGGTATTACGCCAACATCCTGCTGCTGAACGCGCTGGAAGATGTGCGCGTCAATGACGTGCTGATCAACGGGAAATTCGTTTCTAAAGATGGCAAGCTGATGATCGACGTTCCCGAACCGCCGGTGAGCATTGACGCCGGCAACAGCGTGATCTTCGGCCAGCGGCCGACGCGCGAGAGCTTCAGGATCAAAGCGCCTATTGAAAACGGAACGGTGGAGGTCAATACCATTCACTTGCTGGAAAGCGGCATGACCGAATTGCACCGGAACGCGATTCCGGTAGAGGACGGCTATCTGAAACTGGATGAATCGCTGGACGATATCTGCTATCTGAGCGTGGTGCCGCGCCACGGGCAGCCGCACGCGGCTGTGACGGTATTGTTGAGCGGGCTGCACCTACGCGAGGCGACGCTGGCAACGACCATCGCGCACGATTCGCACAACCTGTTAATTGCCGGGCACAACCCGAATGACATGCTGCTGGCGGCTTTAGAGCTGGAAAAGTGCGGCGGTGGCGTGATCTTTGTACAGGATCAAAAAGTTCTGGGAAAGATTGAATTGCCTATTGCCGGGCTAATGTCGCCCAAGCCGGTGGCGGTGCTGGCGGAGGAGGCTTCCGTTTTGAACCACATCGGCCGCGAGCTGGGTTTGACGACCTTGTCGCCCATGCTGGCCATTGCGGGGCTGGCTTTGCCGGTGGTGCCGGAGGTGCGGGTGACAGACCTGGTTGGGTTGCTGGATACGGTCCTGCAGAAGGAGATTGATTTGTTTTAATTTCACATTTAGTATTGTTGGATTACACGATGGTAAGGGATTAACTTCGGCATTCCGGTCCGGGGGCGCGCATTCTTCCTTGTGACAACCTGAAGTTGTCCATGGAAGAATTTCTCCGCCCAACGCGCATGCGTTGGGCTACGACAGTTCGGGCTCCCAAGGGGATGCTTTGCGATCCCCCGAGCTTGTATCCTTTTTTTATCTGCCAGGAACAATTCATAAGAATAGGATTATTCAAAATTTATTGTGTAAAATGAGCATGGTAAGGTATAATCTTCATCGTTCGGGGCGTAGCGCAGACCGGTAGCGCGCACGGTTCGGGTCCGTGAGGCCGGCGGTTCAAATCCGCCCGCCCCGACTGACGACCACTTTCGTAGTGGTCGTTTTGCTTTATATTACGATACCTATGCTCTCACAGAGGAATGTACAATTTACAAGGACACATTGGGGAAGACACGCTTTTTGCCCTGATTATTAAGACCCTCACCCCCGGCCCTCCCCCTGAATTGTGCTTTTTTCTTAATTGCCTAGCATATTTTCAGGGGGAGGGAGTGGATAGTCTGGGCGCTAAACATTACGCGCCATGCACCGCTGATGTTATTCCGAGGAGCACTTGAACGAGGCGACTGAATGAACCTCGGCCGAAATAAATAATGCCTTTATTTCGTGGTAAATTATCCGGCATTGAAATTGCCAGGTCAGGCAGCTGAGATTGCTTCGCCCTCTGGGCTCGCAATGACAATTGAAAGACCAACGCACCTTGAGTTTATCGAAGGGCAGACCGGCATTAGCTCTGAGCTTCCATTTCGCAATGAGCGTGTAAATCTCGGCAGTGAGTATTACCTTTACTGTTCATTCCGGCCGAGATTCTTTCCCCAAGGGAATGCTACGCGACCCCCCGAGGGAGGGGCTGGAACTCGGGACGACAACGGAAGGATTACTCGTAACTACTGAGTACAGGTTGAATTCCGCCCTACCGGTAGAATTCGGAAAATATCTATGTAAATTGCCAGCCGAGGTTCCTACCGTGAGGCGGTGTTGGGCAAAAAGGATTTTCGAGCCCGATTCCTAGAACCCTCACAAGCTACTTGTTCCAGGATTCATAGATCCCATCCTGGAACAAGCATCTCCGCTTATCGCTCCTGCGATAAGCTGTTCCGCGCCCACTTCGCATACCGCCAAGGAGTTGCGGCTGCGATTTGGGCATCTCCGCTTATCGCTCCTACGATAAGCTCCGACCTGGACCTCCCCCTGAATTAGGCATTCACACCATGTTGGTCAGGGAGGGAGTGGGCTGTACAGGAATGGGCGGGCTACAAGGCGGCATTAGCCTCCAAGTGCGGGCAATATTATTGCCGGCCGTGATTCTTTCGCTTCGCTCAGAATGACAATGGAAAGAGACTTCGCTGGGTTCACGATGACACAATGGGAGTATTTGGAAGCCTTTAGGAGTGGACCCGTTCAGGAATGTACGGGCTGCAAGGCGGCGTTTTTTATTGCCTGGCATGTTTTCAGGGGGAGGGAGTGGAAGGTTTGTCTATAGACATTTATCTATTTGCTTATTATCTATTGACATTTGGCACATAGTTTGCTATAATACCCAACATGAGAGAAATGAGACACATGAATAGAGGCCGCCACGGGCGCGGAAGGTTGATGCTGCAACCCAGTTTATTACTGATTATGCAGCAAGGCCCGGCCCACGGCTACGAATTGATGGAGCGCCTGAAGGAATTTGGGATGGGCGATATCGACCCCAGCCTGATCTACCGCGCGCTGCACGGCCTGGAAGCTGAAAGGCTCATCGATTCCAGTTGGGATGAAAAAGACAGCCAGGGCCCGCCCCGGCGGGTCTATCACCTGACCCCCAACGGCCAGGAAATGCTGGCCCAGCACCTGGAAGAGATGAAAAAAATACGTCAGAGAATCGACGACTGGATCCAGGCTTACGAAAGCCACGTAAAAAATGGCGAATAAAGAATCACAGATAAAAAGGAGTCAAACAATGCCAAGAGGAAATCACTACGGACCTTGGGGGTACGGCCCAATGAGCGGCCGCGGAATGGGGTACTGCGCCGGTTATGACATGCCGGGTTACGCGGCCATGGGTTACAGACCCAGGCACTTGAGACGGCGCTTTGGCGGTATGCACGGTTGGATGGATTACGCCGCTTTCGAAGTGCCCTACCCTGAGGACAAGCCTGAAGAAAAGCTGGACATGCTGCGCACACGCGAAATCTGGCTGGAAGGCCAGCTGGCCGAAGTGCGCCAGGAAATCAGCAACACGGAAGGCAAATCTGAAAAGGCCGCATAAGCCTTTTTATTTAATATTACAGGTCAAAAAGGCAGCCTCAACGAGCGCTGCCATTTTTTTATCCTAAAAGGACAATTCATGCAAATCGCCATCAGTTTACAGGAAGATGAGGGCTTGGAGTCTTCAGTCAGCCCCATTTTTGGACGCTGCCCGTTTTTCATGTTTGTGGATGTGGACAACGGGCATTTTGAAATTCGGACAAACCCGGCCCAACCGGCAGCGGGAGGCGCAGGCATACAGGCTGCGCAAATGATCGCCGGGAATCACGTGAATGCCGTGATCAGCGGGAAATTAGGACCGAAAGCCTATGATGTGCTGGCTTCCGCCGGAATTGCTATTTACACGTTTTCGGGCGGGAGTGTCGAGGACGCGCTGAAAGCTTTCCGGCGCGGCCAATTGCCTGCCCACGAACCAGCCGGCAGCGCGGGCCGGGAGGCCGGATAACCCGATGATCACAGCCATTGCCAGCGGCAAAGGCGGCACCGGCAAGACCACCATCGCCGCCAACCTGGCCCTGATGGCCACGCAAAAAGGCGCCGCGCCGGTGTACCTGCTGGATTGCGACGTGGAAGCCCCCAACGGCGCGCTCTTTCTACATCCAACATTCAGCAAGGAAAAGGCCTGCACCCGTTTGCTGCCCAGTTTCGATGCGGAAGCCTGCGACTATTGCGGGCAATGCGCGCGGGTATGCACGTCCAACGCCATCGCGGTGGCGGGCGGGAGACTGTTGTTCTTCAAAGAACTTTGCCATGCCTGCGGATCCTGCGCGCTCACCTGCCCGCAAGCGGCTATTCGGGAAGAAGCGGAAACCATCGGCCGGCTGCAATCCGGGCGGGCGGAAAACCTGTATTTCGCGCAGGGCACGCTGGAGATTGGTTTCTCCTCCCCGGTGCCGGTCATCCGCGACCTGAAAAAATGGGCGCTGCCGGCGGACAGGCAGGCCAGCGAAATTTACCTGGACGCGGCGCCCGGCTGCACCTGTCCGGTGGTGGAGGTTTTGCGGGGCGCGGATTTTGCGCTGCTGGTGACCGAACCCACGCCCTTTGGGCTGCACGACCTGAAACTGGTGGCGCAACTGGCTAAACATGAATACGGTCTGCCCTGCGGCGTGGTGATCAATAAATCCGGTCCGTACGACGAACCGATTGAGGATTACTGCCAAAAAGAGGGCATCCCCATTCTGATGCGTTTGCCGCTTTCGCGGCGGATTGCGGAAGTCTATTCCGAAGGCAGCTTGCTGATCGAGGCGCTGCCGGAATACCAGGCGCTGTTCACCCAGCTGCACGAGAAGCTTTTGGAAAATTACATCGCGCAGCAAGAGGGGCAGTCATGAAACGGGTGCTGATCATCAGCGGTAAAGGCGGCACCGGCAAGACCACTGTGAGCGCCGCGCTGGCGGATTTGGCCGCGCGCGAGCTGAAGTTGGTCATCGCGGACGCGGACGTGGACGCGGCAAACCTGGAACTCCTTTTGGAACCCAGACCGATTTCCAGCACGCCATTCATGGCCGGCAAGACAGCCGTGATTGAGCCCAGCCTGTGCATTGCGTGCGGACGCTGCATGGAAGTCTGCCGCTTTGGGGCTGTGCACGCCAACGGCCAATATGCAATTGATCCGCAGCTATGCGAAGGCTGCCTGGCCTGCCTGCACCAATGCCCGGCCGGGGCAATTCGGACAGAGGTACACCAATCCGGTGAGTGGTTCCGCTCAACGACCCCCTACGGCACGCTATTGCACGCCAACCTGTGGCCGGGCGAGGAAAACTCCGGCAAACTGGTCAGCGAGCTCGTTGGGCAAGCGCAGGCCGAGGGAGAACGGACGCGCGCCGACTTGATGCTGGTGGACGGCCCGCCCGGCATCGGCTGCCCGGTCACGGCCGCCTGCCGCAGCGCGGACCTGGCGATCCTGGTCAGCGAACCGACCGTTTCCGGCCGGCACGACCTGGAAAGAGTGCTGCGGCTCACGCGTTATTTCAACCTGCCGGCAGCATTGGTGCTCAACAAAGCGACGTTAAACGAAAAAGCGCGCGCTGAAATGCTGGATTTCGCGCAATCCGAAAACATGGAACTCATCGGCGAAATCCCGTATGATGAGGGTGTGATGCAGGCCTTGAGGCAAGCAAAGCCGCTCACCCGCTGCGCCAGCCCCGCCATCCAATACGCGCTGGAGGCCATTTGGCAGCAATTAAAAGAGAGGATCAGATAAGCATGGAAATTTTCGGACCGGTTCAATCTCGCCGTTTTGGCTTAAGCCTGGGCATCAACCACCTGCCCCCAAAAGTGTGCAGCTATGCCTGCGTTTACTGCCAGCTGGGAGCAACCAACGCCCTCAGCGACCAGCTCCAGCCTTACAGCAACCCACAGGAAATCTACCAGGCCGTGGCCGAACGATTGGCCGAACTGGACACGCCGCCGGACTACCTGACCTTTGTGTCCAACGGCGAGCCCTGCCTGGATACGGAGCTGGGCCGCGCCATTCAGGAGCTGAAGAAGCTGGGTATTCCGGTGGCAGTCATCAGCAACGCCTCGCTGTTGTGGCGCGCGGAGGTTCGGGAGAATTTGCTATACGCAGAGGCCGTTTCATTGAAGGTGGACGCTGTTCAGGAAGATGTATGGCACAAGATCAACCGCCCGCACGGCCGGCTGGAATTAGACGAGGTGCTGGCAGGCATGCAAACATTCGCGGAAATGTACGAAGGCAAACTGCTGACCGAGACCATGCTGTTGGCGAACGTCAATACCACCGCCGCCCACTTGCAAGCCTGCGCGAATTTTATCGCCGGGCTGCAGCCGGAGACAGCTTACCTGGCCCTGCCGCTGCGCGCGCCGGCCGAGGATTGGGTGAAGGCCCCCGAGCAGGCGGATGTCACCCGCGCCCTGGAAATCTTCGCCTCCATCTTTCCCCGCACCAGCCTGATGGCTGACCTGCCCGACACGGGTTTAAGCGATTCGCATGACCCGCTGCAAGCCCTGCTGCGCACGATCAAAGTCCACCCGATGGAAGCGGAAGAAGTACAGCGATATTTACAGCAAAATAACATCGCAGAAGATATGTTGAAGGAATTGTTAGCACAGAATCGAATACACGCTTCCACCTACAGGGGGAAGACCTTTTACTGCGCCGTCATCCAAGCTAAGGCAGTTGATTAAATCAGCCAGCGCGATTGATACAGCGCCAGTGTGATTTCCGCTTGATTATCTTTTTGGGGAATGGTCTCTTCCGCGATCAGATCGCGCAGTGCTTCACCGGCGTGATCGCAGCCCAAGTCCGCCTGCCAATTCAGCGTAAATTTCAACTCGGATTGGCTCAGGTTGGACAGGCACAGAATGCACTCGCCGCTCTGCTCGTCCTGGCGCAGCAGGGCAAAGACGCGTTCGTCCAGGCGTAGCACGCGCTGTGCGGCGCGGGGGCTGAAGGCCGGGTGCGCTGCGCGCACGGCAGCCAGGGCTAAATAACGGGTCAGGATCTGCGAAACGCGCTTATGGCCGGCCAGATCCCGCTCAAGCGCTTCCACCTGAAATTTCTCGCGGTTAATGGAGCGCGCCCGGCCGCTCTCATCCACGCACTGCCGGCAATTGCCGCTGCCGAACAGGCTATGCACGTACACACCCGGCACGCCCGCCAATTCCAGCATAATCGTCTGCGAGGTGAGATAGCGCTGCGTATCCAACTCAGGCCGCGGCACGGCCGGATCATTGAGGAAATCATACAGGCTGATGTTCAGTTCGTAAACCTGGCGCTGGCCCCGCGCATCCGTCTTATAGGAAAGCAGCCCGCCATGCGCTTCTGTTTGATCGATCAAAGCTTGAATATCGGTTTCATCCAGGATGCCCTGCGCGGGCAGCAGACCGATACCATCGTGCGAGGCGATGAAGTTGAAATAATCGTAAGGCGCGGGCAGCGTGTCCACCCAATCGGCCAGTTTGCGCGCGCGCCCGCTGCTGAGTGCGTGCAGCACCAGCGGGCCCAACGAGAATTGATAGACCAGCTGGGCCTCGTCGCCCTGTCCATCCAGCGCGGCTAAATCTCCCAGATAGGAGATATTTTCATCAAAGGGCACATTGCTTTCGGTGATGACCGCCACGTTCGTCGCGGCCGCGTCCAGCACAGCCCGCAGCAGCTTGATGATGGCGTGCGTTTGCGGGCGGTGGATGCAGTCGGTGCCGATCTCCTTCCACAGGAAAGGCACCGCGTCGATGCGGATAATGCTCGCGCCCTGCTTCACATAGAACAGCAGCACATCCACAATCTCCAGCAGCACCCGCGGGTTAGCGAAATTCAGGTCGATCTGGTCGGCCGAGAAGGTCGTCCAGACTTGTCGTTCCCCTTCCGCCGTACGCACGGCCGTCAATAAAGGCGTGGTGCGCGGGCGCATAACAGCCGAGAGGTCCGCGTCCGGCGCAACCGTGATGAAGTAATCCGAATAGGGCGACCGCCCTTCCAGGAAAGAGTTAAACCAGGCGCTTTGACGCGAAACGTGATTGAAGACCCCATCCACCATCAGGCGGAAATGTTCCGAAAGCGCGCGGATGTCCGTCCAATCGCCGAAATCATGCGCGACGCGGTAATAATCAATTACAGAAAAACCGTCATCCGAGGAATAAGGGAAGAAAGGCAGGATGTGGATGGTGTTGAAGGCGCCAGTCAGGTATTTTTCGGCGAACCAGGCCAACCCTTTCAACGCGGGAGCGTGCGCGAATTGGAACTGGTCGGCATAGGTGATCAGCACCATATCTTTCTGGGTGAAAGCGTAGCGTCCGGAAGGCTCTTCCGGCGCTTTAATCTGCTCCAGTCTATTCAAGATAGCGCGGTAAGCTTGTTCCGCCTGCGCGCCGGTGTAGATCTGCTCGAGTTGTTTCCGTATTCTTTCCAAAGGCTCCATAACTTTCCGATTATTCAATGCGCCATTTTCCTTTATGAGACACAGCGCTCAACTATCTTTTTAAATTTTCCCGTAACCGCCCGGTAGGAAAAATGGTCCTTGGCCAGGTTGAAATTCCATTCCGTCATGCGCCGGCGCCGGATGGGATCCGCCATCACGGCCAGCACCTGCTCCACCACTGCCGGAGTGATCTCCTCGTCGAAGCTGATCAGGTCGAAGTCCAGCGGTTCGATATCGCTGATGAAAACCGGGTAGCGCCGGATCAGCAGCGGCAGGCGGTAATAGACCGCCTCCAAAAAGGCATTGCCAAAGCCCTCGATGCGGCTGGGATAGGTGACGAAATCCGCGTTCAGGTAAGCGTCCCACAGGCGGAACTGGCCGGGCTGCTTGGGCCCGCGCTCGCTGATGGCTACTTTTTCCGCCGCGTAAATCATGGGCACGCCGCCGGCCCGGGCCTGATCCTGCAACTTACGGAAGTATTCCTGGCCCTCATCGCCGCTGGGATGCGAGAGCACCAGTTTGACGTCACGGGCAAACAAGCGCCCGCGATTGAGCGGCAGGCGCAGCTGGCGCACCAGCTCGATGGCATCCTCGATGCCCTTGCGCGGAATAATGCGCGTGGGCTGCAGCACCAGCCAGTCCCGCTCGCCCACTCCCACAGCCTGGCGGAAACCCAGGGCCGCTTTATCCAACCCGTAATGAAAATGGGTGAAGTCGAAGATGTTGGGGATGACCTCGGCCGCGATGCCGGTGCGCGCGTGCAATTCTTCGTGAGCCAGCGAATTGATCACGACGTGCACGATGGAATCCGATTTGGGCGGGAAAACCGCTTCGAGTTCAGCCTTCATCCAGCTGACCGCGAAACGCTCGCGTTCCCACATAAAGTCGTGGTGGTGCGCGATAGTCGCCAAACGGCGGTCCTCAATGAGGTCGCGCAGCGCCAGCGCCAGCGGCACGTTCATGGGGATGGACAGGGCGTTTTCCACGATGATGAGCTGGATGTGATAATGGTCCAGAAAATCAGCCAGCTCCGCGCGCAGCCCGGCGCGCAGCATTTCCATGCGCCCCCGCGCCTTTTGTTCGTCGCATTCCGCGCAGAAAATATCGCGCTGCAGCGCTTCAATCTCCGCATGCTGAAAGTGCATGCGCGGCACCAGCCTGCCTTCCAGGCCCCCTTCCAGTTCGCCGGCGCAGTAATACAGCTCGTGCCCCTGGCGCCGCAGGATGGCGGCCCACTTGCGAATCTCCAGCGACACGCCGTCGCTGCCGCAAATGCGTGTGGATATGATCCCTATACGCATATCAGCGCCCTAGCCTTTCACACCCCCGGACACCAGCCCTTTTTCGAGGAACTTTTCCAGCGAAAGGAACAGGATGATGATTGGCAGGGTCATGATGGTGGAAGCCGCCATAACCACATGCGGGCGCGGGCTGGGGTCGTTGAAAATGGTGTTAATCTGGATGGGCATGGTGAACAGGCTGCGGCTGTTCAGGAAGATGAAGGCATACAGGAATTCGTTCCAGGCGATCATGAAGGTGTAAATGAACACCGACACCAGTGCCGGAACGGACAGCGGGATGGTGATCTTGCGGATCACGCCCATGTGCGAACAGCCGTCGATCAGGGCGGCCTGTTCGATCTCGTCCGGGATGGTGCGGAAGTAGTTGGTGAGCATGTACAGTGCCACCGGCAGGGTCTGCGACAGGTAGGTGATGACCAGCACCACCAGATTATCCTGCACTTCAAATCCGAACAGCGTGGCAAAGTGCGACAGCATGGCAAACAGCGGGATGATCAGCAACACGCCTGGAAACAGGTAGATCAGCAGCACGCTGTTCAGCAGAGCGTTCTTGCCCTTGAAATGGAAACGCGCGATGGCGTACGCTCCCAACGTGGACAGGATCACCGCGATCAGCGCGGTCGGAACGGACACCAGCAGGCTATTGCGAATATTGCGCCCGAAATTTTGATAACTGGGATCACCGGGATCGAACAGCTCGCGGTAGGCATCCAGACGCAATTTGGAGGGCACATACACCGGCGCGCGTCCGCCAATCTCAGCGTAGGTCTTGAAGGATGAGCTGACCATCCAGTAGAACGGGAACAGGATGGTCACCAGAAAGAAGATCAGCACAATCCAGAAGATGAATTGTTTCAGGCTGAGCCGGGCAGCAATCTGCTCAAAGATCGTTTTCTTTTTCTTATTATTCACTGTCAGGCTCCTGTTAGTCTTCTTCTTTCATGACGAACTTCAGGTACACCAGCATAAAAGCCAGCACCAGCACCAGCTGCAGCATGGCCGCCGCGGCACCCTTGCCGAAGTTGAAGGTCTTGAAGCTGAACTCATAGGTCAGGATGGGCAGCACTTTGGTGCCAAAGCCGCCGCCGGTCAGCAGGAAGATGTCGTCAAATTTGTTGAAGGTCCACAACAGGCGCAGCAGAAAGGTGGCTCCCAGCACGTAGCGCAGCTCAGGGATGGTGATGTTCAGGAATTTCTGCCAGTTGTTGGCCCCGTCCACTTCCGCCGCTTCGTACAGGGCGTCTTCGATGGCCTGCAAGCGCGCCAGGATCATCAGCATGGCAAAGGGGAAGTAGCGCCAGGCTTCGAAGATGATCACCAACAGCAGCGCCAGCCCGCGCGTGGAAAGATAAGCCTGGGGCATGTCGATCACGCCCAGACGCGTCAGAATGTCGTTCATCACGCCGGATTGGCGCGGGTCCAATATCCAGCGCCACACGAAGGCCACGCTGACAATGGGCGCCACGTAAGGAAACAGGAAGAGCGCGCGCGTGACACCGCGGCCCTTGAAAGGCCGGTTGAGCAGCAGCGCCGCCCCCAGCCCCAGCAGCACGGTCAGGATGGTGGAGGCCAGCGAATAAATAATGCTGGTGACCACCACACCCATGTTCTGAAAATCCTGGAATTTGAAGGAAAAATCGTTGAGGACATTGGTGTAATTGGTCAGCCCGTTGAAAGGCGCGGCGAACACGTCGCGCAGCGCCCCCAGGTTGACTTTATGAAAGCTGATCCAGACGTTAAAAATCGCCGGAAATAATACCAAACCTAAAACAATGATGGCGGTGGGTGCAATCAAACGCCAGGCCAGGTGCTCTTCGCGCTGCCGTAGTGTGATGCCTTTACCCGATCTGCCGGAACTTTTCATATCAATCCCTTGTTTATTTTTGGCAGGTATATGACCCTGCGGCCATACACCTGCCATTGAAAACACAAATTCTTTACCGAAATTTATTCCGCGGTTCTCTCAGCAACCAGCGCTTCCACCTGCTCCTGCAGCCAGGCGGCGCCGCTTTCCGGCGTCATGCTGCCTTCCAGGGCGATATTGCTGATCACCTGCGGAATCAAGAGCGTGCCTTCGATGTCGCCGATGACGGCTTTCTCGGTAGCGTCGTAATCAGCGCGGAACAACCAGCGATTGACGGTGTCGTAGCCGTTGGCAATCTGGTCCAGCGTTTCGCTGGAGTAATTGGCGAAGAAGGGGCTGAGGTCTTTCCAGCCGGCCACGGCGCTCTTCAGCACCGGCACTTTACCGAAGGGGGCCAGCGTCAAAATGTCCATGTAGCCATCCTTCAGGAAGTATTCAACCACGTCCTGCGCTTCGGGATCGGCGCCGTCCATAATAGCCAGGGTAACCAACTGGCCATAGGAGGCCGAACCGCCGCTGGCGCCTTCCATTTGCGGGGCAAAACCGGTCTTGAGGGCCAGGTCTTCCACTGCGATCTGTACTTTGCCGCCATCCGTCAGGCCGGAGCCTTCCACCAGGTCGTCCATGATATAGGTGCTGTAGAACATCATGCCGGACTGATCCAGCTCGTAGGATTCGCGGGCGCCCTGCCAGTATTGCGGGCCGGGCAGCGCGCAGCGCTGCAAACCGGTATAGAATTCCAACGCGGCGACCATTTCGGGGGTATCCATGGTCACGTTGCCGGCCTCATCGAACGGCCAGGCGCCGTTGGAGATGGCTACCTGCTCAAAGACCTGATGACCGTAGTTCTGGCCGGGGTCGGTGCCCAGGCCCAGCGCGTAGATCAGGTTCTCGGTGCCAGGCAGCGCGTCGCAAGCCGCGTTGATGTCGTCCCAGGTAACGGGAGCGTTCAAGCCCAGCGTATCAAAGATGTCCGAGCGATACCAGAGCGCCTGCACCCAGCCGTCGTAAGGCACGGCTGCGTACTTGCCGGTGGCGGGGTCCACCACCATCTCCAGCGGGCTGGCGCGGAAGTCATCCACACCGATGCTGTCGATCACAGCGGTGGAGGCGTCCTCGTCCAGGATGCCGTCGGCCGCGAAGGCCGCCACGCGTTCCACGCCCATGCGCACGATATCCGGCAGGCGGTTGGCCGCCAGAGCCGTAGCAATGCGCTGGGTGACGCCGGCTTCTTCAATCGGGACAATGCGCACGTCCACTTCGGGATGCGCTTCCATGTATTTCCGGGCGACCGCTTCGTAAGCGTCCACGCGCTCTTCCTCGTTATCGGTAGTCCAGAATTCCACCACCACCTTATCAGCCGGGGCCGCTTCCGCCACGGGAACCGCTACTTCTTCTTCGAGCGTTTCCGCGTCCGGTTGGGCATCCATGGCTTCTTCGGTCGCCGCGGGAGCGCACTGCACTGCCAAGAAGGCCACCAGAACCAATAAAGTCACTAACATGAATTTTCTTTTCATTTCTCTTCCTTTCATTCTTTTCTCATTCGCCTTTTCCCCTTTAATAAAACCAAATATGCTTCTTTTTATTCACCTCCTGAATCAGTCTGTTAGTTTACGCAATCGGAATACCGGTTGAATGTCGTATCATTAAGGCAGGTTCCAGCAGGATCTGCTTACGGTCGAATTCTTTTTCATTTAATAAGTCCACCAGCATCTCGCAGGCCGAGCGGCCGATCTGGTAGATCGGCTGCGAAACCGTGGTCAGCGAGGGCTGCACGTATTCGGAAATGGGGATGTCGTCAAAGCCGGTTACGGAAATGTCGCGCCCGACCGTCAGGCCAGAATCCTGGATGGCGCGGATGGCGCCGATGGCCATCAGGTCGTTGCAGGCCACGATGGCGGTGGGCCGTTCGGGCAGGCCGATCAGCTCCAGGGTGCGCTCATAGCCGCCCTTCTCGGTCAGGTCGCCGGTCAGCACGCACTCCGGACGCATGCCGAGGTTATGTTTGGTCAGGCCTTCCTTGAGGCCTTTCATGCGGTGGGTAGCGAAGGTCATGTTGAGCGAGGGCGCGATGCAGGCAAAACGGCGGTGGCCCAGCTTGACCAGGTGATCCACGATCAGGCGCATGCCCAACTCGGAATTTTCGTCAATATAAGGGATGTGCTCCATCTCAGGCACACGCCCGAAGGCCACAAAGGGGAAGTCAATCGAATCCAGGTAGCGGATGCGCTGGTCGTCCACGCGCGTGCGCACGATGATGAAACCGTCCACGCGGCGGCTCTGCACGAACTTCTCGTAGGTGTCCATTTCGTGCGCGCCGGGCGGGCAGGTCGAGACCAGCAGGTCGTAATCCTGCTCGGCGGCCGCGTTGCCGATGCCGGCCAAGAACTCGCTGAAGAAGGGGTCGGAAAAGCGCGGGCCGAAGGTGGGCAGGATGAAGCCGATCGTGTCGGTATGCTGCTGGCGCAGCAGCTGTGCCTGCTTGTTGGCCACGTAGCCCATTTCCTTGGCCGCCTGGCGCACTAGCTCTTTGGTTTCTTCGCTGACGTCGTCGTAATCGTGCAAGGCGCGCGAGACAGTGGTGATGGAACGGTTGACCTTTTTAGCGATGTCGCGGATGGTAGGCTGCACAATTCCTCCTGAAATAACCAAAACGTTTTGGGTACTGTTTCAGTATAACCCAAAACGTTTTGGATTTCAAGAGAAATAAATAGGATTTAATACAATTTGGAAAAAATTGATAATAATGAAATGATTGAATAATTTTAAATAAACCCCACTGAAATATACACGGGAATTAATATCTATTTAGGATTTCCCGTTGAAGAGAGTATTATCATTAGCAGTTATTATTCTAAAACTTGAGAAAAGAATTCCTTATCAAGTTGAGGTAAATTGCTTATTACTTCAAGTTGTATATTTTGTAAATCTTTTTTACTAGGATTCACAAATTTTTTCGCAACCATCCCCTTGGGCATTTTATGAGATCCCAAATCCACTGATTTAGGTCCTCGAACTGAAGTAAAAATTGAAGAAAAAATTGTCATCACAAATTCCTTTGATATCTTGTCATCTTATATTACTATAATAGTATGATAATTATATAATGTATATTAATTATTAATTAAAAAGTCACACCAATTCAATCTTCTCAAAGGTTTTCCCCACTAGAATGGAATGCTTTATAGCAATTGAAACCATCTCCTCTTTATTAAACCTATTGTAAGCATTTTCTTGGTCAGAGTCAAACGCGAAAACCCCGATTACTTGACTCTCATCCATTGATGATTTAATTGGTACAGCTAGGACAGCGGATAAATTACGAGTTTTATAATATTGTGATTTAGATATCCTCCAATCAAGAATATCCTCAAATTTTTTATTCTTAATATTGCCAATCACTGGCTCATTAAGTTCCCAACATTTACCAACAACACCCGCTCCCTTTTCAAAAGATATATTTCTTTCTGGAGAATTGCCATCAAAGTCAGATGAAGTAAAGAATAATCGCAATTTATTTCTTTTCTTATCAGCATAGAAGACACAAGACCTTATATCAACTTTTTCTTCCCTCATTACCATCTTGTTAGCATTATCAAGAATTTGCGTAATGATTTTGTCTATTCTCTGCGCCTTATGCAATTTAGGAGTGATTTTACTAAGTGACTTATAAATAATCCCAATAAGGATTCCAGAAATAGCTGCTAAATAAAAAGCAGAGAGAATATTTTCGACTAAGAATACATTCTTGATTACTTCAATAATTAGATTCATATTTTCGCCTCGTAATTAATTGTACAGGCACAAAACACTAATATAACAATAATAGCCTATGATATAAGTCGAGAAAATATAAAAGAGACGGATTAAAGTTTTCCATTTAATTCCTCTTATCTCAGTTCTAAAAATATAAACGACTGAATCCCTTCTCTTGCCCATACGTTCTTGAAGTCTAAAAATAAAATACTGAACAATATACACAAATATTAGAATAAAAAAAAGTACAAACAATTCCTCTTTATTAATAATCAATTTTTTTGAAAAATTTTTAAATTCAATAAGAAAACCACCCATTAATGAGACACAGATAAAAGAGATATCCGCACCAAAAGATTGGAGCATAGGAGAGAACACCTCCCAAAATCTTTTATTTAGACTCGTCATTATTAGTGTATTGATAAGAATCTTTATCGCTAGAAATAATAGAGGTAAGAATATTGGATTGTTAAAAAAGAAATTCCATGTATTAATCCAAGAATTCTCAAAAATTTCAATAATTATAGAAACAGATATACCTGATATTTCATGCATACGTTCATTTCCCTCCAATATTAATAAAATGATTATACATGTAATCTGCAAATTAAAAAAATCTATATACTTCAATACAAATAAATTACAAATTTATTAAATATAAAGGTTGTGTGTCAGTATTTTTGTAAAAGTGGTCACTGAACCTTTCAGATTTTGATAATACCCTAACTACTTTCCAAATTCAAATATAACCTGCCGAATTCCCATTCTTCGCCAATCTCCATCAGGATAGCTGAAACAAGCCGTAAGCATGATGGTTCATTGGGAAACACCCGCACAATTCTGGTCCGCCGCTTGATCTCCTAGCTAAGTCGCTCCATTTTATTATAGGTAGTCATCTTCTCTGATGTTCTTTTAGGAAAGCAAACACTTTGAATCCTTCCAGAATATTAACCTCCATCCAGTCCGCCAGTTTAGGCGCAATAACTGCATATTTCTCTATTGCTTTCTTGAGGTAGACTTCCGTGGTTTCTCTATCTAAGGCGCTGAATATCATGCGGATGTCTTCAGCGACTTCCCCGCGCATGTCTTTTTTAGGCACATACTGCCCCGCATTTTGCTGCAAGTGGAATTGGTATATTTGCCAGGGGACACCGGTGAAGACTGCTTTTCTTGCAGTCTCTATGCCCGCGAGATCGTCACTAATGATCAACTGCACCCCATACAAGGCCCGCGAAACGGTGATGATGGAACGGTTGACCTTTTTAGCGATGTCGCGGATGGTGGGCTGCACAATTCCTCCTGAAACAACCAAAACGTTTTGGATTTCAAGAAGAAAAGAGACCTAGATAATTCATCAAGTCTTATAATAGAATCATTGATATGGAAAAAACCGAAAATTTTTAGGAAAACAGAAAATGCGCAAAATGTCAGGGGAAATAAGCAAAACTGAAAAATACGCTAAACCGAAAATAGCTTTATTCGATATACAAGAAAATATTTCACAAAAACTCATAGAAAGAGGTAACAATATATTAATTGCTTCTTTGGGTAATCCTTATAAAGTTGAAAAGGCTTCGAATTATTCACCTGTATTCATGAATAGCATATTCCCAGAAAATTTCATTGAAAGTGAAGTTATTGTTTTTGATTTTCAAGTAAATAATATTTTAAATACTCACAATGGGAGATTGCCTTACCCTATTGATGATTTGAATTTTTGGAGTAAAAGAAGCCTTGGGTTTATTGATCCCCGACCAATTTCGGCTTTCTTAATACAAAAATCTTTTCAAAAAATTTATAATAACAAAGGAATAACAATAATTTTCGCATCCCCTGATGTTCAAACAGATTTTTCTTATGGGAAAGGAAATAATTCAGGAAATTTTTTTAATGAAAAAGACTTAACACTAAGCATTTGGAATATTCTTCCAATTTTGAGATATGTAAACGTTAAAAAAGAAAGTGGATTGGAAATTAAATTACTTAATAATAAAGGAATGATGTTAAGCGATTTACTATCAAGATATTTAAATGATGCAGAATTCTTCTGTCATTTCGATATTGAATATGAAATACAACAAAGGTGGCTCCCATTACTATCTAACAAATTTAATGAACCAATTTCAGGAATAATTTTTCCAGAAAAAGATTGCAATGGTGGTTTAATTTTTATTTTTCCACATATCCGAGATAAAGGCGATTTTCTTTGTGAATTCATAAATGATTTTTTACCTACTATATCACCGGAAATATTTCCTTATCATAAATCATCAAAGTGGATATCTCATGATGAATATAAGCTACCAAAGGTGCGAGAACTTGAAAAAGAAATCAACGAAATAAAAATAAAATGCCAAGAGAAAATCGATGAAATTGATCAGAAGATTGAACAAGAGACAGAGAAAAATAAATATTTACAATCATTACTAACAGAAACAGGCGATGAATTAGTAAATTCAGTAATAAGAACATTAAAATTATTGGGATTTAATAAAATTATAAATTGCGATGAAAAAAAGGGGGTCGATGAAAATAATAATTTGCGAGAAGATATTCAAATCAATGATAAATCACCATTAATACTAATAGAGGTCAAAGGTATTTCCAACCTACCAGCTGAAGCAGATTCTCTACAAGTTCAAAAATATCTAGCACCTAGAATGAAAGAATTAAAGAGAACAGATATTATTGGTGTATTTATTGTAAATCATCAGAGAAACATTCCACCTTTATCAAGAGAAAATAATAAAGTATTTCAAGACGACATAATTATCAATGCAACACAACACGGTTTAGGCCTTCTCACAACTTGGGATTTATATAGATTAACCAGAAACTATTTAAAGTTAAAATGGGATCAAGAAAATATTAAGAAAATATTCTATAAAAACGGAAGAATTACCCCAATTCCTTCAAATTTTAAATATATAGGAAATATTGAGAAAATCTGGCCCGAAAAAAATGTGATGGGTTTAATTCCGCAAAATGAACAAATAAAAATAGGAGATACATTATTATTTGAATTAGAGATTGAGTTTATGTCAGGAAAAATTCTATCGATTCAGAGTGATGATAAAGAAATTCAAATTGCTGATATCAACTCAAAAGTTGGAGTTAATTTGGATATTTCTATCCAAGACTTAAAAATAAACACACTTGTTTATGTAGATATAAATGATGATTCTAGTAATTCTAAAAAATAATAATGACTGGTCTTTTTTCGTAAGACTAGTTTTTAGCCTAATCTAAATTTATTAATGATGATGTTTTAGATGAAAAGCAGAAATATTCTAAAAAGATATAGTGAACTCTCCATTAGCCCCGTTATAAAAAAGGGTGAAATTAGACAACAAATCTCTTCCAAATAAAACGAGTAAATCCTGTGCGGCCAATGATGCTCCAATGACGCGGTCAGCATTAATTTTCATTGGCATCCCCAATACCTCTATTATTGCTGGATATACATTTTTTTCTGATTCATTATGTGAAGCTGATGACATCTTTACTTTATCAATTACAGGAAGCCCTAATTTTTTAGCAGCATCATCGTCTATGCACGTACAAGATGCACCCGTATCCAGCAACGCAAATCCAGTAATCGCTTGAGGTACTGGTTTATTTTCTTTAAGTAATTGATCTGCAAATGCAGATGCTATACTAAGATTAACTTGGAGTATTGGGCCGCGAGATTCTAGAACCTTTTGAGGTTTGATTTTAAGCTTATTACCCGATTGGTCTTGAGCCTCATTAGGATATTGAACGTGTAGGATTGGCATGTAACACCCCTAATACATATGCAGGAATATTAATTTCTTCTGGGTTTGCAGTAATATGACGCACTAAGAATGAGGTCATTCCAAACATCTTTGCTCCTACTGATAAAGCCTCATTAAATGTGTTATAGAATCCTATTGTTTCTTCGTCTTTTATAACAACAAACTTTCCTTCTTGGCAAGTAAGCCATTCGGATAAATGTGCATCAAAATACTTAATTTCTTTTTCTAACATTTTTACACCCTATTTTAAATGTATTATATATTTTTTTAAATTAAGTTGATATATTAATATTGTTAATATCAATATCAACTTAGTACACATTAATAATACCGATATCTATGACATTGCCTAAAAAAAATATCTCGTTATCTATTTAACACTCTATCTCGGCGCCGCATTGAGCAGCTTGATCAAGATCGGATAATCCTTTACGTGGATGTCGGGGATGACCAGATTGCCGCCCGCGTCCGCGAAGGCCAGCTCCTGCTCGAAGCCTAAAATGGGATCATCGCCGAACACCTGGTCGGCGGAGAAATCCGGGATGGTGAGCGTGGCTGTCAGGCGCGGGTCGTAATCGCCGGCAACGCCGTCCACCCACAGCGCGACCATGTAGCCATTATCCGGCAGTGTAAAAGTGTAGCCGGCCAGGTTGGGAATGTCGCTCTTGATCTCGATGGGTAGGTCAACCGCTTCGCTGCCGGACATGGCGGTGCACAGCCTGCGGATCTCGGGGTAGTAACTGCCGTAAGTCACATCCAAACCCAAGCCCAGGTTCATTAATATTCCGCGGGTGGTATAGGTGGACGCGGCGGCCGGGCTGTAAACCCAGGGCTGGTCGGAAACCGCGTTCCATCCAACCGCCCAGCCGATCTCATCGGCACGGTATTCACCGGTGAAGCCATGCTCCTCAGCCGTCTCCTTGATCTTCTGAACCATGGACGGGTAGCCATAGTAATAATCGTAGTAGAGTTCATATTCCGGCGAGGTGCCGTACATGGGATGGAAGGCAACAACATCCACCTTGGGCATAATTAAGTCAGACTCGATCACGTCGAACAGGTAATCGTACGCGTTCGGGAAAGCCATGTTGGAGACGCTGCCCACGACAACCTTCGCGTCGGGGTAGGCTGCGTGGATCACGTCCGCGGCGCGGTCAACCAGCCCTATATACGTTTCGGATTTGATCCATTTCGGGCAAAAATTCCGGATGTCCGGTTCATTCCAGATCTCGTAATATTGGACGCGGTCTTTGAAATGATCCACGGTGAAACGGACGTACTCCAGGTAACGTTCGATCTCCTCTTCGGTTTCAAAGCGCGCGCAGGGCGCACTCTGCGGATCCGGATAATTGGCCTGATCCCAAAATATCAGGTTGTAAACGATCTGCAGCCCTGCAGCGTGCATGCGCGTGATGAGCGCGTCATGGGATGGATCGATGGTAAATTCATCCCGGCTCCAATCCACCAGTTCAGGCTCCAACCCGGTGATGGCCGTGCGCGCCCAGGTGATGCCGGTGCTGTACAAGCCCGTATCATAGCTTTCGTTAGGGCCATAGCTGTCGAAAGTGGCGCCGATGTGATTGTCTTGCAGGTATTGGGAGTCCGTCGTCCCGAATTGCGCTATGGCGGGTTGAGCGCTGGATTGGATCAGCATATTGGCGGCTGTCTCAGTGGTCGGCGAGGAGAACTCACTGGTATTGTCCCAGCGGTCGGAATTGACGGCCGTCAGGACCGAACCGACAAAGGCTTCGCCCTTATCGTACGCGAACATACCCTGTTCGTCCGCGCTGGCCAACCCTTCATAATATTGTCCCCCACTGCTGTCTGTGGAGAAGATCTGCAGCTCGCAAGTCTGGCAAGCTACACCGCTCAGGCGGCCGGCGGCCCGATCGTAGTCGTAAATCACCGGCGCGGGCAGCATGGCGTTTCCGCCGGATGCCAGCAGGATATCTCTCACGCCGTTATGATAGATCAGGTTATCGAAAATAAAATTTCGTTCTGAATTTTCGTGCTCAATCTTAATGCCGGTTCCCTCATTGAAAGCAATCACATTATTAGGCCCAATCGTGTTACGGGAAGCAGCCTCGCAGATGTGAATGCCTGTCCCGTTGCCCAGGTCCTGCGTGCCAGTCCTATCCGTTCCAACGAAGTTCCCGGTGATCGTGTTGGACTTGGCGAATGGCGTGGAGATGTTGATACCCACCTGGTTACCGCTAAACAAATTTCCCTGTCCAAATGGTCCGTTTCCGCTGCTTGGATTCCCGCCGATCAGGTTGTCCGTGGTGTCGATATCCCCACTGATGCCAATGCCCGGGCCGGGGAATTTGGAGATTTGCAGGCCCATAATGCGCACGCCGCTGGCCGAAACGATTTGCAGAGCGGCGATCCAGTTACCGGCGATCTGGCTGCCATCCAGGATGACGCCGGCGTTGCTGGCATCCAAGGTCAGGTTACTGGCGTGGATGTGCGGTAATTCGCTGAGCACGGATATGGTTTTGGGATCGGATGGCGGAAAAAAGCGCGAGGAAAAAATGATGTTGTCATTATCCTGCGCATTCTCCAACGCCTCCCGTAAACTGCCCGCACCGCTATCGTCATAGCTATACACAGTTACCCTTCGGCTTTGCGGAGTGGGCGTCTGAGTGGGTGTTTGTGTGGGTATTTCGGTCGATTCTTCCGTGGGTATGGGTGTATCGCCTTTAGAGGTCGACGCCGGCGGGCTTACCGGTGTACAGGCTAACAGCAATGAAACTCCGAAGCAGGCAAAAAGTCGAATGAATTTCATTTTTCCCTCTTCCAGATTTTACAGCTGTGAAGATTACTTCGTGGTGAAAATCCCTTATTTGATAAATATTTTATACTAAATCGTATAATAAATTCAAGTGCGACCGCAGCGATATAGCCTGCATAATAAAACCATCGTCTCTCCTATGCGGGAATCTCCCATGTATAATTAACGAAATTCCAAAAACCCGGGGAGAGAAAAATGAATATCGACGAACTCGAAGTCATAGACAGCATCACATCCGAAGATGGCACGAAAGTGGAGGTGGTGCAATTCAAGGAGCTGCAAGGCTCGGCCAATATCCAGGTAGCCGAAAAGCTGTTCTTCGCCAAGGAAGTCGGCATCCGCCTGAAAATGGTAAGGGTGATTTTGAACAACTCGAAAGTACGGGTTGAACCCGGTTCGCTGTACTTCATGAAGGGCAACCTGAAGATGCAGGCCAGCACCGGCGGGGGCGTCATGCAGGGATTGGCCAGGAAAATGGTTTCCGGCGAGACCTTCTTCGTCAACGAGATCGTCGGCAGCGGGGAGATTTATTTTGAGCCGACCTTCGGCCACTTTATGCTGCACAAGGTGGACAAGAACGAGGGCGGCCTGATCGTGGATCGAAGCCTGTTCTACGCCGGCACGCAGGGACTGGACATTTCGGCGGTCATCCAAAAGAACATCTCCTCTGCCCTGTTCGGCGGGGAGGGCTTCTTCCAAACACGCATTTATGGAAACGGCATCGCCATTCTGTGTTCACCCGTCCCGGCGCAGGAGATCATCAAGTACCAGCTGAACAATGAGAAGTTATTTGTGGATGGCAATTTCGCGCTGATGCGAAATGAAGCCATCAACTTCAAAGTTGAAAAGAGCAGCAAGACCTGGCTCTCGACCGGTGTTTCGGGTGAAGGGCTGCTGCAAACCTTCGAGGGCAGCGGCTATGTCTGGATTGCGCCCACCCAAGGCGTTTACGATAATATGGGTCATAAAACGATCACCGATATGTTCAACCAAAGAGGAATGAGCAACACCAAGACGAAATAGTCTCTTTAGGAAATTTTGAAGAAAAAGCGCCGGCCGTTTCAGGTCAGCGCTTTATGTTCGTCTGGGGAAATCTTATTCCCCGTTTTATTGAAAAGACTTTACCCTCCCTGGAAAAATCCGCCTGAGTCTATCGGAATTCGCGAGTTTTTCCCAATGGTTATGAGTTAGGTCAAAGAGATACATTTTGGCTATAAACAAAAATATCCCCCTACCGGAGAGGGATATTTACACTACCGTTCTCTTCCTTATAAATAGAAGATGCGGTCCGCGTATTGCTCGAACATTTTCTGGTTATGCTCCGCGCCGCCATCCACATTCGCCGCGATCAGCACCGGCGGGGTAATGCCCCGTTCCAACAGCTTCTCAATGGTGGCCGTGGTCAGGCAGTGCAGCAGAGCTGTGCTGGTCACGCCTGAACCTGGTGTAAACCTGGCTTTCAGGCCTTCGGCAGAGAGCATGGCATCGCCCTTTTCCACTTTATTATCCAATACCACGTCGGCAAATTCGTACATCTTCTTGCCGGAAGAATGCCGTGAGGTTACTTCTTTGGAATATTTATAGGAAGTCACTCCGATGACCTTGATGCCGCGCTCGTGCGCCAGTTTGGCCATCTCGATCGGCACAGCATTGCGCCCCGAGACGGACACGATGATCAATACGTCACCCGCATGAATGGGCTGGTTATCGAGGATCACCTCGGCATAACCCGGCATGCGTTCGATGGCTGACGTCAGTGTGTTGGGATGCACGTCCAGGTGTGCGATACCCGGCGCGTAAACCGGGTTCATCAGCATGAACCCGCCCGCCCGATAAACGATATCCTGCACCGGCAGCGAAGAATGAGTGCAGCCAAAGGCGAATAGCAGCCCACCGTTCTGCACCGCGTCGGCCATCAGGGTCGCTGCCGTGTCGATATTGTCATTTTCTTCATTTTCTATTTGCTTTAGGAGGGCAATGAGCCCTTCCAAATATTCATGCGTCAATTTTGACATACTATGCTCCGATAAAATTTTCGTTTTGATACTTGAACTCGCCCGCCACCATCGCCGCTTTTACCTGATATTCGCGATCAAAGAAAGCCAGGTCGGCCCGCTTTCCCACCGCGATGATGCCGCGCTCGGCTTCAATTCCCATGGCTTCGGCCGGCACGCGCGTGGCCATCTGGATCACCTCGCGGAAATCCAGTCCGCTGAAGCGCATGGTATTCCGCACCGCCGTATCCAGCATTAACGTGCTTCCGGCCAGGCTGCCGTTGGCAATGCGGGCAGCCCCCTCCCGGACAAAAACTTCCTGCCCGCCCAATTCATATTCTCCCTCCGGCAGTCCGGCCGCGCGCATCGCATCCGTGATCAGGATGGTGCGCTCCAGCCCTTTAGTTTGCACAACCAGCTTAACAATAGCAGGGTGCAGGTGAATGCCGTCGGCGATGATCTGGGCAAAGATACGCTCATCCAGCAGTACGCCCCCAACCGTACCCGGTTCACGGTGGTGCAAGCCGGCCATGGCGTTGAACAAATGGGTAGCCTGGCTCAGGCCCAGGTCGGCTGCCGCGCGTACCTGTTCATTGCTGGCGTTGCTGTGCCCGACGGCTACGCGCACGCCGTGCTGTACGCAGCAGCGGATCAGTTCCTCCGCGCCGGGAATTTCCGGCGCGACTGTGATGAGTTTGACCAAACCAAGTTCGATCCAGGCCTGGTATTCCGAGGGATCAGGGTGGCGGAAGTAAAGTGGATTCTGCGCGCCCTTATATTTCAGGTTGATATAAGGGCCTTCCACGTGCGCGCCCAATAGCTGCGCTCCGGGCAATTGATCGCCGTACCGCGCCATCACGCCCAACGCGGCTGTCAAAGCTTCTTCCGCGGCTGTTACTGTGGTGGCATAAAAAGCCGTTACGCCATGGCGGATCAATGTGGTGCTTATTGTGTTCAGCGCTTCGGGGGTGGCGTCCATCGTGTCGGCGCCCATACATCCGTGGATGTGTATGTCAATCAACCCGGGCGTAACGGATAACCCGTGCGCATCAAAAATCTCTTCCCGATTGGCGCGTTCGTGCCCAGCCACGCTGGGGTAAAGCGCGCGGATCAACCCTTTTTCGATCTCAAGGGTGTGGTCGGCCAGGATTTCCCTGGCAGTGATAACAGCTGCGTGGATGATCTTTTTCATAAATTAATTCTACAAAAAAAGGGGAGGATCTTCATCCTCCCCCTCATTCTTTTACCGGGCTAGACGCCAAACAACTTGGCAATTGCCCACACGACAATGCTGGGTACAATGGCATCCGGGACGGTAAAGCCCAAACCTACCGCGCCAAAAGCCGCCAGATCCCCAAATACCTGGAACTTATACGCAAAGCTGATCAAGATCCATCCGACGAAGCCCCACAAGAAACCGCCCAGCCAGGCGCCTTTGCGGCCGCCGGTGGCGTTGCCGAAGATGGCGCCCGAACCGCTGGCGAAAAAGGCCGCGATCATGGAAGGCAGCGGCACCGGCCACTTCATAATGGCCAGCAGGACCATGCCGATAATCTGCCCAACGGTGCCCGAGATCAAGCCGATGATTAACGAATTGGGGCCGTAGGGATAAATAACCGGGCAGTCCAGTGCGGGTTTCGCGCCGGGGATGAGTTTCTCGGCAATACCTTTGAAGGCCGGGGTGATTTCCGAGATCAACATGCGAACGCCTTGCAGCAGCACCAGAACGCCGGCGGTGAAGTTCAAAGCGGTCAACAACGTATATACAAACCAGTTCTGACCAGCGCTGATGGTCTCTTCGAATCCGGCCACACCAACTTGCGACATGGCCAAGCCGGCCCCGATGAAGGCAACCAGCAGCATGATGATCGAGATGGAGACCGACATATCACGCAGGAAACTGAAGGATTCCTTGATCTCAATTTTCTCTGCGGAGTCCTCGGGGTCTCCCACCAGCTTACCAGCCCAGGCACCCAGCATGTTCAACAGGGTCTGGCCGTGGCCGAAAGCGATCTCATCGCTGCCGGTGATCTTGCGCATGATCGGCTGCGCCAGGGCCGGCATCAAGGACATATAGAAGCCGTCCATGATGGAAGCCAGCGCCACTACCGCGTACATGGGCAGTCCGAATGAGTGGAACAGGATGGCGAACGCCCCGGCATGGATCCAGATCATATGACCGGTCAGATAGATATAGCGGAATTTCGTAAAGCGCGAAACCAGAATATGGACCATATAACCAAACAACATGGTCCAGGCGATCTCGGCCCCAATATTGGCCAGGTTGGCGTTTTGAACCGCGCCGACCACCGCTTCATCGTAGGTGACAAATGATTCAAAGCTGCCTGAGGGAATCCCCGTTTCAAAAAATACCTGGATAGGCGACAAGGCGTTAATAAGCGCACCAATACCGACCGCCAGAATCAATTGTCCCAAAATTGTTTTCAAAGTTCCCTTGAAGACATCGCCCGCGCTCTTCTTTTGGAGCAGCAAACCGACCAGGGCAATTAAACCCAATACGATTGCCGGCAGTGTAATCAGGGACAGTATTGCATCAAATACAGCCATTTTTCCTCCTAAATTTTTATCGATTGATTAATGGTTGGGTTATTAAAAATATTAAATAGTTTTTCCTCCTTCTGCATGGGAGAGCTCATCAATGGCTCTCAGTATCTTTTCTTTAATTTCACCTTTGTCGACAAGGTTCTTTACCAAGACGATCTTGGCCGGGTAATCACGTAAATGCGGTTCCATATCCACAGGCGCGACGACAATGTCGGCTTTGTTGCCTTTAAAAGACCCCAAATCCCAGGGGGTTGTCTCCGCTTTAATATTTTCAGCTTTGAGAATGTCATCAATAAACAACTTGAGCATCATGCTGGTTCCAAATCCCATCCCACACAAAGTTGCAATGATCATTTTTCCTCTTTTATGCTTTCGAATATGAATAGATAAAATCTTTCAGAACATCTGTCGTTGCCGCTTCGCGCAATCCGCACAGAAATCCTTCCTGAGAGAGATACTCGGCTAACTGCGCCAGCGCGCGGATGTGGCTCTGCTTATCCAGCGCGCCCAGGGCAAAAGCCAAGTCGACCGGATCATTGGTCGAATGTCCGAATACCACCGGCGTTTTCAGCGTAATCAAACCCAGGCATGAGCGCAGTACGCCGTCCTCCGGGCGGGCATGCAGCAGAGCGATTCCAGGTGCGATTACGCAGTAAGGTCCCAGCTCGTCCATCACACGCTGCATGGCACTTGCGTATCCCGGTTCAATTGCGCCGGCCGCTGCCAGTAATTCACCGGCTCTTTGAATGACCGCTGTGCGATCAGCCAGTTCCTGTTTGGCTTGGATTGCTTCGGGCACTAATAATTCGTAAAGATCCATCGTCTTTCCTACAACTCCACCACGGCGGTCAGATTTTCCGGCTTATCCGGGTTTAACCCTTTGGCCAGGCTGCGCTCAAAAGCGATTAATTGGATCAGCGGTAAATAGGTCGCGAAGGACCAATCGTAAGGCAGGCTGCCATCCAAACGATAGAAAGTATCCGCCGCGGCCGGGGTTTCCGCTAGTCCGCCAACCGCCAGCGTGCGCGCGCCCAACTCACGCATCTGCTGTAAAACCGGCATTTCATAAGCGGCCTGTTGTGGGTTTGCCAGGCCAACCACCAGCGAGTGGTCGTTGACTACCGACATCGGCCCATGGCGGAATTCCAGAAAATGGTAGGCCTCCGAGTAACTTAACGACATCTCCTTCATCTTGAGCATGACCTCCAAGGCCAGGCCGTACAGCGGCCCATCACCCAAAAAGAAGAAACGCTCGGTTTCGAGGTTTGCGCCAATCTCACGTGAGGTGGATTGATAGTCCGCCAGCAATTGTTTTCCTACCTGGCTGACTTGGGCAGGCAGCCCGGATGGAATTTCACCGTTAGCCAGGCGCATCAAAGCCCACATCATGTTGGTAAATGAACGCGTTTGCGCCACGCTGTTTTCCATACCGGCTGAAGTTATGACAGCCTTTGGTGCGGATTTGGCCAGGGGGCTGTCGCCATAACAGGTCACTGCCAGCGCGTCTCCTTGACCCGCTTTCAGGAAATAATCCAAAGCGTGCAGTGTTTCGGTTGTCAGGCCGGAGCGGGAAATGGCAATAAATAAGGTTTTACGGTCGGGATGAATCCAGTCCTTTCCGGAATACCAAATCTCTGAACCGGGCACGGGGATGCAGGTTACACCGGTTTTCCGCTGCAGCAGACGAGCCGCCCAAATGGAAAGATAGTAAGTCGAACCACATCCGCTTAGAATCACCTCATCATATGCACCCACATCGGGCAACCCACTCTTCCAATCCTTTTCCAGGTAAGCCAAAGTTTCCGCCCATGTTTCCGGTTGTGAGAGGATTTCCTCCCGGGTAAATTTGCCGTTTTCTTGCTGCATTGATAATGTTCTCCTCGTTCTATAAGATTAGACTTGAATGACATGCACGCCCTGACCGCGGATAGCTTCGATCAGTTCGCTTTGGGCATTCTCGCTGGTGACTACCGTTGAAGCTGCCGTAATAGGTGCCGCGCGGCTGGTAGACACGTGGCCGATTTTGGTATGGTCGGCCACAATAATGACGTCGTCGCTGATTCCCAGGATCTTGCGGTCGGTCATCAATTCTTGCGGGTCTTCGTTGGTCAGGCCAAAACGCGGATGCACTCCGCCCATGCCGACGATGACTTTATCTACACGCAAGTCTTCAATCACGCGCTCGGCAAAGTGGCCGATCATGGATTGCTCTTCGCGCCGCAGGAAACCGCCTATGGCAATCACCTGCATGCGTCCGTTGGCGATCAATTCATTCAGCACAGTAACCGCATTGGTCAAAACAGTGATATCGTCACGCTGACACAGCTCTCTGGTAACGTACAGCGTGGTGGTTCCGGATCCCAGGAAGATAGTCTCTTTCTCCTGGATCATAGGCGCCACCGCTTTGGCGATGCGGATCTTTTCCTCGCGGAGCAAATCCATGCGCCGGATGGTGGGCAGCTCGTTGTAACTGTTGGATTTGAGCGGTAATACCGCCCCGCCGTGCGTGCGCTTTAGCAGATTACTCTTTTCGATTTCGTACAGGTCCCGGCGAATGGTCATTCTGGAAACGCCGAATTGGCTGGCCAGATCGTCAACCATGACGCTGCCTTTTCTTTCCAGTTCCCGAACAATTAATTGTTGCCGCTCGTCTTTTAGCATGTTCATCCTCCTCATGTTATGTTAGGTTTACCTTCCGGTCAAATTTGTGCTCATATTCGAACATCATTACTGTTTGTTCATGTGCGTTTCATCAATTATTTTAGCATTTTTTGGCTGATTTTGTCATTCGAACACAGTTGAACATTCTTTTTTGTTCGCTGCGTGATACGATATGCCTAAATGGTATGAGGTTGTGGAAATATGAAGATGCTTACAATCGGAAAAATAAGAGGCCTGCAGCAGTGCGCCACGCCCGGGGGAAAGTTCGCCATCCTGGCGCTGGATCATCGCAACAACATGCGCCGCCTGCTGCATCCTGAAAACGAAACGGTTACCCGCCCGGAAGAGATCATGGCTTTCAAACAGGACGTGTTGGACAGTTTGGGCGCGGTTTCCAGTGCTTACCTGCTTGATCCGCTTTACAGCGCCGGACAGGCCATAGCCAATGGCAGCCTTCCCGGAGGCAGCGGTCTACTGGTCGCGGTGGATGCGTCCGGATATTCCGGCGATCCCACCGCCCGGCAAAGCGAGCTGCTTGAGGGATGGAGCGTGGAACAGGTAAAACGCATGGGCGCCAGCGCGGTCAAGCTGCTGGTTTATTACCATCCGCGCTCCGAATTGCACAGCACCATTGAAGCCCTGGTGCAGCAAACCGCCGAAGCCTGCCGGGCGGCCGATCTGCCTTTCTTTCTGGAAATCCTGACCTACTCCCCAACTGCCGAGAGGGGCAAACTTTCCGGCCGGGAAAAACAGGACGTCATCCTGAATTCCGCGGAAAAGCTGACTCCTCTGGGTGTTGACGTGCTTAAAGCCGAGTTTCCATTGGACATTCAGGAATTTGGTGATTTCAACGCCTGGCAATCAGCCTGCCGGCAGTTAAGCCAAGCCAGCCAGGTGCCGTGGATTCTGCTCTCCGCCTCGGTTGAATATGAAATCTTTCTACAGCAGGTTACCGCTGCCTGCCTGGGCGGAGCCTCCGGTGTGGCCGCCGGTCGGGCAGTCTGGAAAGAAGCCGTTAACCTGAACGGGCAAGCTCGTATGGAATTCCTGACCGGTACGGCGCGCGAACGGATGGCGCGTTTGACCAACCTGGTGGACGCGTTGGGAAAGCCCTGGCAGGATTGTTACAAAGCTCCTTCCCCGGATGAGAACTGGTACAAGACATATTAGATACCCTGCCTCATGGACTCCGTCGTCTTTTCATCCAGCCTTCCCTTGCGGGAGAAGATACACAGCCATCGGTCTGGCCTGCCTGTGGGGGTATTCGCCGTATGTTCTTCTCACGCGGATGTACTGCGCGCAGCAATGCGTCTGCTTCTGTCATCGCGTGAAGCGCTGCTGATCGAAGCAACCTGCAACCAGGTCAACCAGGAAGGCGGCTACACCGGCATGACCCCGCACCTTTTCCGTACGTACGTGTACGAACTGGCCAAAGAGGAAAATTTTCCGTGCGAACGCATTCTGCTGGGCGGCGACCACCTGGGGCCAAACCCCTGGCGAGCCCTGCCGGCCGAACAGGCTATGCAAAAAAGCGAGAAATTGGTGCGCGCTTACGCAGCCGCCGGCTTTGTAAAGATTCATCTGGATGCATCGATGCCTTGCGGTGGTGAAAAAGCGCTTTCTGTAGCCGAAATCGCCGCACGCAGCGCAAGGTTATGCGTAGCCTGCGAACAGGCTGCCTTTGAACGTCCTGCCGCCTATAAACCCTTATACGTGATCGGGACGGAAGTGCCCGCTCCGGGGGGCATAAACGCGCAGGCACCCGGCCAGCCGCACATTACACGGGTAGACGATGTGGCTGAAATGTTGGCAGTGCATCGTAAGGTTTTTCTCCATTTCGGGCTGGCAGACGCTCTGGAACGTGTCATCGCTGTTGTCGTCTCGCCGGGCGTGGAGTTTGGCAATCGGGAGATATTTCCATTCCGAAGCGATCAGACTGGTAACCTGAGCAGCTTCATCGAGCGGCAGGAAGGCATGGTATACGAAGCTCACTCAACCGATTACCAATCCCCTCAGGCGCTGCGCAGCATGGTCAACGGCCACTTTGCTATTCTCAAAGTTGGCCCGGCGCTGACTTTTGCCCTGCGCGAGGCACTTTTCAATCTGGCTGCTATCGAGAACGAACTGCCGAACCTGCCCGCCAGTGAACGTTCCCGCCTGGTGGATACCCTGTTGGAGACCATGCGCAGCGACCCGCGATACTGGCAGGACCATTACCGGGGCAGCACACAGGAAGTATTATTCGCAATGAAATACAGCTTCAGCGACCGGGTCCGCTATTATTGGGGTTATCCGCAGGTGCAAAACGCGATCCAGACTTTGATAGCAAACTTGCAGCGGGACGATCTCCCCTTGGCGCTGGTCAGCCAGTTCTTCCCGGCGCTTTATCCGTCAGTCTTCGAAGGAGTAATTCCAGCTAATCCGCGCAGTTTCATTCAACATAGCATCATGAACGTGCTGGCCGGGTACTCGACAGCCTGTGGTTGACTAAAAACTGCCTGAGGGCAGGTAGTTTTTAGTTGGTGGCTGCTATTTTTTTATTCAACCTTAATAAAAATGAAGAAATATTATCCATATATATTTCAAGACATCAGCAATAAAAAAACTAAATAATCTACTTGTTTAACGGACTAAAAAATAGCGCCAGGTACCCGGCGCTATTTTTTGTGGAATAATTTCATAAAACTCATATGTCCGCTTTTCGCTTTTCCTGCGGTTATAAATACATGAAGATGCATTTTCAAAAAAGCAAAGAAGGAATAACACATGGACCTAACCATAAAAGGAGAACGAAACCAGCATGAGCGCATGGCTGAAGATGTGGAATTGGTTGGTGCGGCCCAGCGCAATCCCCTTGAGTTCGAAGCGCTGTACCGCAAGTGGCTGACCCCGGTTTACCGCTACTTCTACTTCCGCCTGGGCAATGTCAAGGACGCGGAAGATCTGAGCGCGCAGGTGTTTTTGAAAGCCTATCAGGACCTGCCGTGCTACCGCAGCCGCGGCGCTTTTTCCGCCTGGCTGTTCACCATTGCGCATGCCCGGCTGGTCGATTACTACCGTAAGAACTCACGCAAAGCAGCCCTGGAGGTGTCGATCGAGGAGTTGGAAATCCCGGTCAGCGCTATGGATCTGCCCGAGCGGGCCGCTCAAAAGGGCGAGTTCGAACAGGTATTCAGCCTGCTGATGGGACTCACCGAAAAAGAACAAACCCTCATCCGCCTGCGCTTCATGGCTGAATTAAGCTATCGCGAGATCGGTCAGGTGCTGCACTGCAAAGAGGATACCGCGCGCAAGTCCGTTGCGCGGCTGCTGGAGCGCATGAAGAAACAAATGGAGAATGATCATGACTAAATCTCTTGAAAATAAAATCAATGACGCGGTTCAATCCGTTGAACCCACGCCGGAATTTACTGAAAAACTGTGGAAGGAAATGCGGGCTTCCACCCAGACGGATCGAGCCCCCCAGCGCGCGCCGCAATTGCGCTGGCTGCCGGCCGCGGCGGTGATCGCGCTGGCGGTGATCTTGCTAGTCGTTTCCCCGCAGCGGGTATGGGCCAGCTTGCGCGGCTTGTTCGACTTCCTGCCGGGCATCGGCCTGGTGCAGGACGATGAAACCACGCTGTATCTATACGAACCGGTCAGTCTGGAGCAAGACGGCGCCGTTTTGACCATCGAACAGATAGTCTCGGACACCAACCAGACGGTGGTCTCTTATCGCATCGAAGGGCTGCCCAAAAACAGTCAACGCTGCTCCTATAACGTTAACCGTCTGCGGCTGCCGAACGGCAAGGAACTGCTCCCAACCGGCGGCGGATTGAGCAACGAAGGTGGCATCGTGCAGGCGCGCATCCAATTCTTTGCCCTGCCGGAGGGTGTTACCCAGGCCGCGCTCTATACGGCCGTTGACCCGGACGATCCGGAAATTTCAACATGCGGCGCCCCCAAGGAATGGAAGGTGGATTTCAGCCTGAGTACCGAAAAGCCGGCCGATATGGAACTGCTGCCGGTAGTGGAGAGCACTGCCGAAAGCACCGCGGAAGCAGGCGATAATGACGTAAAGATTAGCATTGATAAAAGCGTCGCATTGGATGACGGCTATATTCTGTACGGCAGCTTCCAATTATCCAATCCAAATTGGCAGGCCGCCGGCATTGACTTCGAGACAATCACAGCTCAGGATGCAGCCGGTAAAGAAATTCCGTTGGAACAGGAAGATGTTCTCCCCGACCCCAACGGATTCACCGTGGATAATATTTTTGCGATCAAGGTTGCTGACAAGGATTTCACTCCTCCTTTAACGCTGCACATGAAAAACCTGTGGATAAATGCCATTTATAACGAAGGCATTCCTGTTTTCTCCTTCGACGCCGGTCCAGACCCGCAAGTGGGACAAAACTGGGAGATTGATAAAGAAGTCACTGTAGATGGGATCCGGATCAATTTTCGAGATGTTGAGGTTGTTGAAGAACCGACCGATCAGGGGCGGGATGATAGCCTGGAAAAAGGGTATGCCATCACGGTCACGGAAAGCAGCGCACAGTATTTCAGCGGAACCTACTTCTGTGCAGGCCAGGGAGAAGGTACACCGGATTACGGAACAGCCGGCCCGTCCAGCGAGCTTTACCCGTTCATCTATTATTATTCCGGCGGCTTGCCTTACGGTTCGGTTACCTGTAGTATTTTCCATGCGAATTTCCTGCATCCGGGGAATTGGGACATCGAGTGGCAGCCGCCGCTGGCTGACGAATAAAATAGCAGGCTTTCGGCGCAGTTCATTTTGCGCCGGGGTATAAAATACGGGCATACCCAATGGGTATGCCCGTTTTCATTTTTACCGGAATCTATCTACTTTTTATTTCAAAATATCAAAAATGGTTTTTCGCACCCCGATATAATCGGTCATCGAAGTGAAACGGGTATATTTTGCGCTGTTATCCAAGCGAATAGTCTGGCCGTGGGTGTCGCCTGTTTCGGCAATCACATCCACGCCGTCATAAGTCCAGGTGAAATAACCCGGATTGGTCATCGCTACACCTGCCACAATATCCCAGATTTTAAAGTCCCCGCCCCAATTGTTGAAATTCTGTTGCCATGACCGCTCCAACAATTGCAGGGCAGGATCATCACTGCCGGCAATTTTGTCGTAATCCTCCCGGCTGACAATAAAATCGTCCGAGCCGTCCAAAGAAACAATCGACAGAGGTATACCGGAGTTGAACACCTGTTTGGCTGCCAGCGGATCGACAAAGATATTCCATTCGGCAGCGTGGTTGTTCTCGTAGCCCGGTGATTCATTCAGGTTGCCGTTCCGGTTGAAAGCGCCGCCCATGATAACAACTTGGGCAATATTATCCGCAATGCCGGGATCCTGCTGCAGCGCCAGCGCCAAATCGGTCTGCGCGCCGGTCACCAGGAGGACCACCTTTTCCGGTGATTCATTGACCAACCGCACGATCAAATCCGCCCCATTTTCAGCGGTGTAATCCTGTGAAGCGGCCGGCAGAGAAACGCCCCAGAAATTATCAGCGCCGCTGCGCCAACCGGCGGGAAATTCATTATGAGCCGGATCCAGCGGATCTTCCGCCCCCACACCAATGGGTACATCATCCAGGTCAAGTACATCATACAAAAAGATTTGCCATTTCTTGAGTGATTTCTCCGGATGCTGTTCGCCGTAAGATTGGATCACGCCCAGCAGCTTTACGCGAGGATGCTTGCTGATATAAACCAACGTGGCCACATCGTCCGGCGCGCCGTCGTGTGAAAAAATAACCGGTAGAGAACCTTCCGAAGTATCATCAAAGTACTGGATTTCCGTGGTCGCGGTCGGTTGAAGTGTCGCTTCCGGCGCCGGTTCGGTGGGCAGAACAGCAGGATTTGGTTCCTGCGCGGTTGTACAGCCGTTGAAAAACACGAATGTTAATACCAATAAGGCAGTCAATAATTTGTTTCTCGTCATGCTTGTCCCTCCACTATTTATTTCTAGATGGTTGTTCTGCAATATTTTAGCATAGACCTTTTATTGATATAGTCAGTTCCGTTATTACCGATTTGCATAAGCCGGGCAAAGCCGATCTTACGTAAATAAAGATCATCTTGCCAAACTGAAATTTCCGTTGTGTCAGGTGAAGAACCACAAAAGGGTGTATTTCATTTTTATTTATATTGACATTTTCCCAACTCGTACTAAAATATATACAACTCGTATATACATGTTAGTTATACAAGTTGATAACACAAGTTCAATCTTACTTGAGTAAAAAAGGCACTTTTGCACAGAGAGGATCAGATGCCAGAAAACGTACCGATCTATCAGCAAATCACAGCTTACATAAAAGAAACCATTGAAAAAGGAATCTATCAGAAAGGGAACATCATCCCTTCTGAACAGGAGCTATGCAACCAATTTGATACCAGCCGGATGACGGTGAGGCGCGCAATAAATGACTTGGTCAATGATGGCACGCTCTACCGTATCCAGGGCAGGGGAACTTTTGTATCCCATTTTGTTTTTCGTAAATATTTGGAGGTACTGGGGTTTTCCTATCACATGAGAACCCTTGGCTTTCAACCGAGCAGTAAAATCTTGTCCTTTGAAATCCAAAAACCGGAAAAAAACATTGCCGAGGAATTGAAAATATTGCCCTCCGACAATGTTTTTTATTTAAGTAGGGTGAGAATGGCTGACCTTGAACCTATTGCAATTGAGAATGTCTTCCTGCCCGAAAAACGGTTTCCGGGGCTTGATAAATATTCACTTGAGGAGAACTCCCTTTATGACACATTGAGAACCTATTACAAAACAGAAATTTTCTTAAGGCATGAAAAAATAAATGCAATTGTCGCGGAAGGCACGGATGCAAATATCCTGTTTTCGAAGAACAAAGGTGTAGTAATGCATACCTGGGGTGTGGACTTCGATACAAATATGAATCCCATTGCCTATGCCGATTCCCTTTACCACGGAACGAAATACACGTTCGATATCGTTATCAAGTAATTGAGAGAAAAATGGCAACAACAGAGCAGAATGAAACTTTAGGTATCCTGGTTTGTACACACTCTTCACTGGCAGATAGCCTGAAACAAGCAATTGAAATGCTGATGGGTCCTCAAGAGAATTTTGAGACTCTTGGACTTTATGAAGGCGGAGATGTTTTCAGCTTGTGTGAAGAAATAAAGAAGCAGGTTGGCAACATGCATACAAAGAAAAATCTGGTCTTTACGGATTTATTCGGCGCATCCCCAAGCAACGCTGCTGCAATGTCCCTGGTAGATATTGACGCCGTAATTATTACGGGAGTGAATTTACCCATGCTCGCAGAGGTGCTCACTTTGAGGGGCCAGCAGCAGGATCTTAATGATTTAGTTATTGATATTGTGAATAAAGGTAAAGATAGCATCCGCACCATAACAAAAGAGATGTTATCGAAAGGTTAGCAAAAATGATTACATTAATAAGGTGTGATGATCGATTGATTCACGGACAATGTATTGTTAGGGTTTTGGCTGATTTCAAAATTGAAAAGATTGTAATCATCGATGATATTACAGCTTCCAATCCCGTACTGAAGAGTGTTTTCCTTTTAGCTGTTCCCCCTCAAACAAAGGCGGTGATCCTCACGACTGATGAGGCAAAGGCCAACCTGCGTGAATTTATTGAAAATAATGAGCATGTTTTATTGCTGATGAGATCTCCATTGGTTGCGTTGGAGCTTTTCAAATCTTATCCGGAACTCAAGCAAGAGTTGAATATCGGCCCAATTAGCTACCGCCCGGACACCAGGAAGATTACAACCTATGCGTACCTTACCAGCGAAGAGATGGACGCAGTCAATCAACTTATAGAAAGGAGGGTCCGAGTTTATTTCAATCAAACAATCGATCAGAAAATTATTGAATGGAACGAAGTAAGAGATTTATTTAAGTAAAAAAATATTTTGAAAGGTTAATAAAGGTGAAGAAATGACTTTTTGGCAAGCACTTCTCATTGCCATCTTTGGGTATTGCTCTTCAATCTATTCACCCTGGGCCATTGGGCTATTAGGCGGGTGGTATACGATGGGCAGGCCCCTGGTATCCGGCATGATCATCGGTGCAATCCTGGGAGATATCCAAACGGGAATCATCATTGGAGCTGCGATTCAGGCAATGTATATCGGGTTGGTTACGCCGGGCGGATCGATGCCTGCGGATGTAAACTTTGCAGCTTGGATTGGAATTCCTCTAGCGGTTATCAGTGGTGCGGATTCAACCTATGCGGTCAGTCTATCAATCGCCCTCAGTTTCCTGGGTGTTGTGGCCGTTTATGCAACCGCATCTTTCAACTCTGTATTTGTCCACAAGATGGATCGTTACATCACGAACGGCCAGCTGGAAAAAGCAATCAACATTCCGGTCGTTGGGCAAATCACGAACTTTGTATGCCGGTTCATTCCGATCTTCCTGGCCAACTATTTAGGCGCTCAATTTGTTCCGACCATGGTCAGTGCGATTCCTGAATGGCTCGGAGGGATCTTGACCCTGCTGGGCAGTATCCTGCCGCTCATCGGGTTCGCGTTGCTGATGCAATATGTAGTAAAGAAAAAGGTGGACCTCCTGTACTATTTGTTCGGGTTCATCCTGGTTGCGGTCTTCAAAGCGCCGATCATCCCGGTTGTTTTAGTGGGTTTGTTATTAGCGTTCATGGATATCAAGTACTCTCAGGTCGACTTATCAAGCTTGAAGATGATCGACCAAAAGAAATCGGAGAACAGGTTCAAATTACTTGATCAAAAGGATGTACGCAAAGCATATTGGAACTGGCAGTTCTGGACCCTTTCTGTGCAAAACTTCGAAAGAATGGAAGCCCCCGCGATTATCCGCATGCTGGGAAAGGTAAAAGAAAAACTGTACCCCAATGACAAAGATGCTCAAAAGGCGCTCCTTGAAAGACACGAAGCTTTCTTCAATACCGAACCGTATATCGGGTCAATCATACCCGGCATCGTGTTGGGCATGGAAGAACAAAGCGCAATCACCAAAGAGAACTCGGCCGATCTCATCAGCAGCATAAAAACGGCACTGATGGGACCGTTTGCCGGAATTGGAGATTCTCTGTATGTCGGCACGTTGATCCCGATTCTCTTGAGTATCGCGTTAGGTCTGTCTTCTGAAAGTGGAAGTGTCATGGGCCCAATCTTCTATGTCCTGGCCCATTTAGCAATCATGCTTCCGCTCACCTGGTTCCTGTTCAAGAGCGGGTACAGCATGGGCATGGATTCCGCCCAATTAGTTTTATCCGGCGGTATTAAAGACAAAATCACCCAGGGGATGAACATTGTGGGTTTGATCGTTGTAGGGGCGATCACCACCATGTATGTAAACGTAAAGACGGGGCTGACGTTTACGCAAGGTGATATGGTTATTGACCTGAACTCAGCATTGAATAGCTTGTTCCCCAACATCATTACGATTTTATTGGGTTTGGCTACCTATTACCTGCTTGTAAATAAAAAGATGAAGATCGGATACTTGTTCCTGGTCTTTATCGCCTTAGCGGTAGTTGGATATTTCACTAATCTATTGGCAGTGTAAAAAGCCAATAAACGTCCTGTCTGAGCCCCTTCATCATGATGAATGGGGCTCAGACACCAATTTAAACTGCCCCGCTTTATAGGGAAGCAAAGGCAATTAAACGGCGAGAATATATGAATACTATTTTAACAGAACTTCAACATAAATTGATTGTATCGTGCCAGGCTTTTCCGGGTTCACCTTTGTACGGGCCGGATTATTTACAAAAAATGGCAATGTGCGCCATAAAAGGTGGGGCCGGCGGAATTCGGGCATGTTGGCCGGACAATATTAAGGCTATCAGAAGCATTACCGACCTTCCTATCGTCGGCATAAATAAAGTTGGATTTGATGATCCTCAATCATTGGATAAGGTCTATATCACGCCCACTTTTGAATCTGCAGCAGAAGTAATTGAGGCAGGCGCTGACATATTGGGTATGGACAGCACCCCGAGGGGAAGAACTTATGATGATATCAACAAGCTTATTGAACAGATTAGGAAATACTATCCTGAAATTCTGATAATGGCCGATTTATCCACGTTGGAAGAGGGATTAAAAGCTGAGGAGATGGGTGTTGACGTTGTCTCTACAACGCTCTCAGGATATACGCGCAGCAGTCTAAAATCCAGATTGTTGGAAAAATCCAAGCATATGGATGGGACAAAATTGGATAATTTGATTCATGAGGAACCTCCTGATCTCGAATTACTTAAAGCGCTGAAGAAAAGCGTAAAAATCAAAATCAACGCTGAAGGCAGAATTTGGAAAGTAGAGCAAGTTATTGATGCAATGAAATGCGGTGTGGATATGGTCACTGTTGGGGCCGCAATCACCATGCCGGAAAAGATAACGAGCAAATTTGTCAACGCAATGAATGCGGTTCACCCTTCTGATTAAGCACAATGGGGTTTGGGTTTATACCTTCCCCATAACAGTACTGTCAGGAAAAGAAACGCGAAAACGTTTTATGACAAGGTCCATCCGGTAAATTGAAAAATCAATGATTCGCAAAAGAGCGGTCGCCCTTTGGGACGACCGCTCTTTTTTCATTGACCAAACTAATTATTCACAATTCGCCTGACCCAGATATAGGGGCAACGAAAGCAAAACCTCACACCCGCCTGCCGTGCGGTTACTAAACTTCACTTTGCCGCCGTGGGCATTAATAATTTGGCGAACGATAGTAAGGCCCAAACCGGAATAAGGCAAATCCGTATCTTCAGTTGGTTGATTAAGGCTCCGGCATTGTTCTTCCGTAAATCCCACGCCATCATCAATAACCGATAAGGATATGAAAGGGGCTTCCTTGACCAGATTGATTTGAATCACACAGCCTTTGGGGTTATGCTGCATACTGTTGGTAATCAGGTTGGAAACTGCTCGCGTCAACAGCTCTTCATCACCGGTTATGGTTTCATCCTGAGTATTTTCATCGATTTCAACGTTGATGGTATAGCGCTCATCCATCATTCCATTCAGGAAATCCGCGCTGATTTTCCGCACCAGGCCCGGCAGGGAGACTGGGCTAAGGCGCAGCGGCTGCTTATCATACTCAAGCTTTGAAGCCAGGTTCAAATCATTCACCAGCGTTTTTATGCGTTGGCTCTGCCGGCGGATGATGCCGGCTTGTTCCCGCTCTGCCGTAGGGAGTTCCGTGTTGCTTTCCAGTTCGCTGGCATATCCCATCACGAGCGATAAGGGCGTGCGAATATCATGCGATATGGCCGCAATCCATTTTGTGCGGGCATTATCTCGTTTGTCCAGGGCGATATCCTGTTCAACCAGGTGCGCCGAGGCCTTATTAATCCCAGCGGCAAGTTCACCCAGCAAGCCTTTGGTGGATAATTTCACAGCTTTCTTCTCGGACATATCTCTGATCCCACCGGCAAGCGGTTTCAGGGAATGGTACAAGCGCAAACCAAAGACCAACGCGATTGCAAAGGCCAGCAGGGTATTGATTAAAAGGACAAGCGGAATCCAGATGAAGATTTTATCGAAGACCACCATTTGATATTCAATGTTGTATTTCCATACGCTGTCTACCCGACCGCCCAGTACGAAAAGCCCATCCGGACGCCGCCAGACATAAACCGGATAATCATCCAGATACCAGCGGGAAAAACTGGCTACTTCGGGAACCGTAAACTTTTGCGGGATTTCCGCCGGCAGATTCAGGCTCCATATTACCTTGCCCGCATCGTCCAACAGCATCGCCCACTGATAATTTCCTTCAATGATTTTTTCAGTAGTGTCGGAAAGTTGGTAAGCCCCATTTTGTATCGTCAAACCCTCGGCAATCTGTGAAACAGGGTATTCCACCTGCTCAATGCTGTTCAATTGAAACATATAGATAAAGAACACCACAAAGTTCACCGCCAGCAGGATCAACGCTACACCTACTGCTGAAACCAGATAACGAGAAATAATCCGCATCACACTCTTCATTTTTTTGTGACTCCAACCAACTTATAGCCAAGTCCGCGCACGGTTAATAAATAGCGAGGAGCGGAAGGATCCGCCTCGATCTTCTCCCGTAACCGGCGGATGTGAACCATCAGCGAATTTTCATAACGATATACATTGTCCCCCCAGGCTGCATGACAGAGATTCTCTATGGTGACAATTTTTCCGGTATTTTCATATAATTTCTCAATGAACGCAAATTCCTTGGCAGTCAGCGTGATCTGCTCCCCATCGTTACGGGTGATTGTGCCGCTTTCCAAATCAATTTGGGTTTCACCCAGATAGAAAATGCGCTCTTGCGGGCCGGTTTGTTCCAGCGGGAAATACGTGCGGTTGAGAACTGCTTTCAAACGCAGGATCAACTCCAGGGGCAGGAAGGGTTTGGTGATGTAATCATCCGCGCCGAGGCCTAAACCCAACAGGCGATTCTGGTCCTCATCCCGCGCGGAAAGGAATAATACCGGGGCAGAGGAATCCGCCCGCATCTCACGCAGGAGCATAAAGCCATCTCCGTCCGGCAGGGTGACGTCCAGGATCACACAATCAGGCCGATCCTTGGTTAGGCTTTGGCGCGCCTCCCGGCAATTCGATGCGCTGAGGACATGTCTAAAACCCTCGCGCTGCAGGATATCCGTAACCATCCTGCACAGCTCAGGTTCATCATCCACAATCAATATTTTGCAGTCAAAAATTGTTTCCATCGTCATCTCCTCCATTTTAGTGCAAGTTGCAGCTCGCAGACCGTTCTCCATGGAAGATTAAGGTAATCGTAAGCTTGGATTCAGCTTCCCGTAAACCTGACCTGCTATATTGTCCGTTATTCAATATAGGAGAATGATTATGGAAAATATCATCACAACCAAAAACCTTTATAAACAGTATGGTGATTTTCAGTGCATACAAAGCCTTGACCTGAAAGTACCGCATGGATCGGTTTATGGATTCCTCGGCCCCAATGGAGCCGGTAAAACTACCACGATGAAAATGATACTGGGATTAGTCTGGCCCAGCTCCGGTGCTATCACCCTCTTTGGTAAAATGACGACCAGCAAAAATCGTCTGGAAATGCTCAGCCAGATTGGTTCGCTGATTGAATCACCAAGTTACTACGGTCACCTGACCGGCTTGGAGAACCTGCGCATTATCAGCACCCTGAAAAAGGTGCCTGAAAAAGATATCCAACGTGTTTTATCCATTGTCCGGCTGGAGAAACAGGAAGGGAAAAAAGTCAACGAATACTCGATGGGGATGAAGCAGCGCCTCGGCTTGGCAGGAGCCCTGTTGGGAAATCCGAAACTGTTAATCCTTGACGAACCGACCAATGGTCTCGACCCGGCCGGCATGCAGGAAATGCGTGAGTTGATCTGCTCCCTGCCCCAACAGTATGGCATGACCGTGATGGTTTCCAGTCACCTGTTGGGTGAGATTGACCAAATCGCTACCGACGTTGGAATTATCAACCACGGCAAGTTAATCTTTCAGGGGAGCCTGGCAGCACTGCACCAGAAAAGTTCCCACCAGATTGCTATACGCACAATGAACAACATAACTGCTTTAAAAATCCTTCAGATGCAGGGGTTGGCGTGCAAAGAAGAGCAAGGGTACCTGATAATCCCCGCCCTGAGCGATGAGAGAATTGCTGTTTTTATCCAGGATCTGGTTCACAAGGGCATCCGCGTTGTACGGATTGAGGAAAGGAATAACAACCTTGAAAATATCTTCCTGGAATTGACCGGCAAAGCTGGTGCGTTATGATAACAGCCCTGAGACTGGAATTTCAAAAAGCACATCGTAGAAGAGTCTGGTTGATTGCCGCCGCCATAACCCTGGTTGAAATATTATGGACACTTTGGGGAGTTTCCCGAATGGATGAGCACGATCTTGCCCAGGGATGGAAATCTATGCAATTTCAATTTTCCATAATCAACTCGATCATCATGCCGGTCCTCGCCGCCGTCATCGCCTCCCGTTTATGCGATGTGGAACATAAAGGGCAGACTTTCAAGCTTCTAGAAACCCTCATGCCGGCAGGCAGGATCTTCAACGCAAAATTCCTGTTTGGAAGCCTGTACATGCTTGCGGCGGTTATCCTGCAGATCCTGGTAATCATCCTTGTTGGATTACTGAAAGGCTTTCAAGAGAATCCGCCTTTGGATATGTTGGCTTATTACCTGCTTTTCACCGGGAGCGTGAACTTGACCATCCTGCTTTTACAGCAAATCCTGTCGCTGCAGTTCCCCAACCAGATGATCTCCCTCTCCCTTGGTTTATTTGGCGGGCTGGTCGGAATCTTCCTGCTTTACCTGCCCCAGGTGTTCTCGAAATTCTTATTATGGGGGTATTTCGGTGAACTGCTTTTCATTCAAATGGACTGGAATCCGGCCACACGCATCGTAAATTACTTCTACATCCCAAAGAACTGGCCGGGATTTCTGATATTGGTAGCAGGATTTGCCATCTTGTATCTTATCGGCCAAAGAATGTTTATCCGAAAGGAGATCTAAATTATGTTTTCCAGAACCTTCCGCGCAGAAAGAATGAAACTACATCACAATCCGGTTTGGCTGGCATTCCTATGCCTGCCGATTATCCCGGCAGTCCTGGGGACCTTCAACTATTTTCAAAACATTGAGATATTGCAGGACAAATGGTACAGCCTTTGGTCGCAACAGACTTTGTTCAGTTGTTTCTTCTTTTTACCTGCATTGATCGGCGTTTACAGCTCCTATCTCTATCGTTTGGAGCACCTGAATCACAACTGGAACACGATTATGACCATGCCAATTCCAGTCAGTCAATTCATTCTATCCAAGCTGCTTTCGGCAACACTGATGGTCATCCTGACCCAAGCCTGGACAGGCGTGTTGTTCATCCTGTCGGGAAAGCTGGTGGGCATAAACGCTCCTATTCCTCCAGAATTATTGAACTGGCTTTTTTATGGGGCCATTGGGGGAATTGCCATCTGTGCCGTCCAGCTGGCGATTTCACTGGTTATCCGCAGCTTTGCCGTGCCGGTAGGCATCGCCCTAATAGGCGGAATTTCCGGGCTGGTTGCATCGGCCAAGGGGTTTGGCGTTTGGGATCCTTATGCGCTGCTCTCCCTGGGTATGCAGGCAAACAAATCCGGGGGTACGATGCAATGCAGCCAATCCCTATTCCTGTTAAATAGTCTCGTTTTCGTCACGATTAGCGTTGTTTTTTCTGTCATATGGCTAAATAAACGGGACGTATTGACAACATAAATCAATAACCTATTTTGCCCCTTCCCGCGTGGGTTCGACAGTATTCAGTATTGATACTGGAAACCCACGCGGAGAAGCATTTCTCCTTTTCTTAGACAAATCTTTCAATCCAATCCATTGATCCTGCTTATAATAAAATCGATCTTGTAATCAAGAACCTTGTCATTGCAGAAATATGAAAGGATTATTATGAACACGGAACAAATGAACCGAATTCATGAGGGAAAGGGTTTCATTGCAGCGTTGGATCAAAGCGGCGGGAGCACCCCAAAAGCGCTTCTCCTCTATGGGATTAAAGAGGACAGTTATTCAAATGATGAAGAAATGTTCGAGCTCGTTCATGAAATGAGGACGCGCATTATCAAGAGCCCCGCATTCAATTCTAAGTACATTCTGGCTGCGATCTTATTTAAAAGGACAATGGACAGCACCATTGACGGCCAGTTTACCGCCGATTATCTCTGGGAGAATAAAGGTATCGTGCCCATCTTAAAGGTCGATGAAGGCCTGGCCGGGCTTGAAGACGGCGTTCAAATGATGAAGCCATTCACGGACCTGCACGGCCTTATGCAGCAGGCCATCGAGAAGAATATCTTCGGCACCAAAATGCGCTCTGTGATCAAAGAAGCCAACCCCAAGGGAATCAAGAAAATCGTGGAGCAACAATTCGATCTGGGAAAACAGATTTTTGACCATGGGCTGATCCCCATTCTCGAACCCGAGGTGGACATTCACAGCGCGGATAAGGAAGAGTCGGAAAAACTGTTGAAAAGTGAAATAATGGATAAGTTGTCCGCTTTGGATAAAAGCGTTCAATTGATGTTCAAACTGACCATTCCGACTGAGGACAACTTCTATCGCGATTTAATCGACGATCCGCATGTGGTACGTGTAGTGGCCTTATCCGGAGGCTATTCGCAAAGCGAAGCCAACGAAAAATTGGCCCGCAATCACGGTTTGATCGCCAGCTTCTCGCGTGCTTTATCGCAGGGATTAACCGTCGGGCAAACGGATGAAGAATTCAATCAAATGCTGGCGCAGTCCATCCAGGCAATTTACAACGCTTCTATCACCTAACAGGTTGGAATTCCCAGTACAGAATTGATTAAAAAAGATGGAAGAAACGGACGGCCATTGTACAACCGTCCGTTTTTATTTTTGTCTTGTCATGCTCCTTTTCATCTTGCGTTGAAAAGGAATCCGGCTTGGCATTTCATTCAAGCTCACTCATTAGGACCTTACAGCGGGGATTTTTTTATAGCGTCATTCCTTTGATACAATGAGACTGCAATTATACGAAATTTTCCCGGAGGACTGCTTTGGACTTTGAATTGACCATCGACTGCCATAACGACCTGGGCGAAGGCCCCCTGTGGGACCCGCGCGAAAACGCGCTGTACTGGCTGGACATCAATAAAGCCAGGATCCTGCGCCGCAACGCCGGAGGCGAAGTGCAGGTTTTCGACATGCCATTCAAAGTAACCGCGCTAGGCCTGCGCCAAAGCGGCGGCTTTATCGCCGCCACCGAGCGCGGCTTTCATTTCTGGGACGGTAAAGGCACAGTTCTGAAATTTATCGCGCATCCGGAAGAAGGCAAAAGCGGCGCGCGTTTCAACGACGGCAAGGTTGACCGCGGCGGGCGTTTCTGGGCCGGTACCATGGATCCGCGCAGCGCGACATCCGCGCTCTACCGTTTGGATGCCGACCTGAACGTCGCGCCCATGGATAAGGGCATCACCATCTCCAACGGTCTGGGCTGGAGCCCGGATAACCACCGCATGTACTACGCCGACACCCTGCACCATGTGGTGTATGCATACAATTTCAACGCGCGCAAAGGCAGCCTGAGCGGCCGGCGCGTCTTCCTGCAGGTACCACCTGAAGAGGGCCTGCCCGACGGACTGACGGTGGACAGCCAGGGGTACATCTGGGTGGCTTTCTACGACGGTTGGCGCGTAACACGTTACGCCCCCAACGGTAAAGCGGACAGGCAAATTGACCTGCCAGTGGCGCGCCCAACCTGCCCCGCTTTCGGTGGGCCGGCGTTGAATGAGCTCTACATCACCACCGCTATTGATGGAATGAGCAATAAAGAATTAGCCAAACAGCCTCAGGCGGGCAACCTGTTCATGCTCAAGCCGGGCGTGAAGGGCCTGCCCGAATCGGAATTTCTCGGCTGACTCATTATTATTTTTTCATTATTAACCACTTGCACCCACTTTAACTCAAGTGGGTGTTAATTTTTTGTCAAATTTCCTAAAAACCCTTGCCAGATAAATAAATAGTAGTATTATTTATGCGCTTATCCGAATATAAGGAATTAGTAATGGAAACCAAACCACTGGAAATTGAGATCGGACTGTTGCACGAGCGCATTTGTTCCGCGCTGGGCGACCCAACCCGCATTCTCATCCTATACATGCTTTCAGAAAAAGGCATGTTCGTCAACGAGCTTTCCGAGGCACTCAACATTCCGCAATCCAGTGTTTCGCGCCACTTGCGCATTCTGCGCGAACGCAACCTGGTTGCCACGGAACGCCAGGGCACTGCTGTTTTGTATACCCTGCCGGATAAGCGCATCATAATTGCGCTGGACCTGATGCGGGAGATCCTCTCTTCGCAGCTCAGGCAGGAAGCCAAAATCACCAGTGCCATTCATAATCAAAACTCATCGGAGAAAAAGGAGTAAGGAATGAAAACTGTTATTATCGGCGGTGTCGCAGGCGGAGCCAGCACAGCTACACGCTTGCGCCGCATGGACGAGAAAGCGGAAATCATCATCCTCGAACGGGGTGATTTCATCTCTTTTGCCAACTGCGGTCTGCCCTACCACATCGGCGGTGTCATCCAGGAGCGTGAAAAGCTGCTGGTCATCACCCCGGAAAAACTCAAGAAAACCTTCAATATTGAAGCGCGTGTCAAACACGAAGCGCTCAGCATCGACACAAAGAAGAAAACGGTCAATGTGCGCGACCTCTCCAACGGGCGCGAATATACTGAAAGCTACGATAAGCTGGTGCTCTCCCCGGGTGCCTCCCCCATCATCCCGCCCATTCCGGGTGTGGACCTGCCGGGTGTCTTCACCCTGCGCTCCATTCCGGACATGGACCGCATCAACGACTTTGTCACCGAAAAACAGGCCACCCGCGCGGTGGTCATCGGCGGCGGATTCATCGGCCTGGAAATTGCCGAGAACCTGCAGGACCGCGGTGTGCAAGTTACGATCATTGAAATGCTCGACCAGGTCATGGCCCCCATCGATTACGAAATGGCTGCCATGGTGCATCAGCATCTGGATTTCAAGCATGTACGCCTGGCGCTGAGTGACGGTCTGAAGGCCATCGATGCCGACAGCCCGCTCAACGTGACCCTGCAGAGTGGCAGAGTTGTTGGTACCGATTTGGTCATCCTGTCGGTGGGTGTGCGCCCTGAAACCTCGCTGGCCAAAGACGCCGGCCTGGAATTGGGCTTGCGCGGCACCATCGCGGTGAATGACCACCTACAGACCTCCAACAAGGATATTTACGCCATCGGCGACGCCGTGCAGATCAAGAACATCATCAGCGGCAAGGAAGTCAACCTGCCTCTGGCCGGTCCGGCCAGCAAACAGGCCCGCATCGTGGCCGATAATATTGCCGGACGCGACATGGCTTTCAAAGGCGTGCAGGGCACTTCCATTGTGAAAGTCTTTGACCTGACAGTGGGCGCCACCGGTCTGAACAGCAAACAATTGGCGGATCTGGGCCTGCCCTTCAAGGATGTCATCATCCACGCTTCCAACCACGCGGGTTACTACCCGGGTGCTTCCCCCATGGCTTTCAAACTGCTCTTCTCACCGGAAGGTAAGATTTACGGCGCGCAGTTGGTGGGTGTTGAGGGCGTCGACAAACGCGTCGATGTGATTGCAACCGCCATCCGTGCCGGTATGACCGTCTTCGACCTGGAAGAATTGGAGCTGGCTTACGCTCCGCCTTACGGTTCGGCTCGCGATGCCGTCAACATCATCGGATTCCTGGCCGGCAACGTATTGCGCGGCGATCTGGAAACAATCGATTGGAATATGGTCGACAAGATGGATCGCGAGAAGAACGTCTTCCTGGACGTGCGTGATCCGGAAGAATTGGCCATTGGCATGATCGACGGTGCGCTGAACATTCCGCTGGGAGAACTGCGCCAGCGCTTGAACGAAATTCCGCACAGCAAACGTGTGGTGGTTTACTGCCAGGTCGGGCAGCGCGGTTACTTCGCCACCCGCATCCTCAAGCAGAACGGCTTTGATGTGGTCAACCTGAACGGCGGTTTCAAGACTTACTCGCACGTGACCTGCAAACAGTCCAATTTCGATACCTTCGAGAACGTATCCATCAGCAGCCGTGAAGAGATCCACGAAATTCCGCCCTTCAACGCGGATAATGCCAACGAATTCTCGGTAGACGCTTGCGGTTTGCAGTGCCCCGGCCCTATTCTGAAGCTATACAACAAGGTTAAGGAAGTCAACCCCGGCGATCTGATCACCGTGAAAGCCACCGATTTCGGCTTCAGCAGCGATGTGGAAGCCTGGGCCGATCGCACCGGCAACAAACTCCTTTCGGTTGATTCGGCCAACGGAGTCATCACTGCCAAGATTGTCAAAGGCGCAGAAAAGAAAGAGGAAAAAGGATCAGTAGCAATGACGCAAGACAAAACCATGGTCATCTTCTCCGGCGACTTGGACAAAGCCATCGCCGCCTTCATCATCGCCAACGGCGCGGCCTCCATGGGCCACAAAGTTACCATGTTCTTCACCTTCTGGGGTCTGAATATCCTGCGCAAGGATAACGCCCCCAAGGTCAAGAAAACCCTGATTGAAAAGATGTTCGGCTTCATGATGCCGCGCGGTGCTGATAAGCTGACGCTTTCCCAAATGCACATGTTAGGCATGGGAACCGCTATGATCAAGGGCATTATGAAGAAAAAGAACGTTGCCTCACTGCCCGAATTGATCAAGAGCGCCATGGACAATGGTGTGGTCATTGAAGCCTGCCAGATGTCCATGGACCTGATGGGTATTCAAAAAGACGAGTTGCTGGACGGGATTAAGACAGTAGGTGTGGCGACTTTCATCCACGCTTCGGATGAGTCCAACGCAACCATCTTCATCTAAAAACAATTTCTCTCCGATCTGTACAACAGCCCCGCGCAAATGCGTGGGGCTGTTTTTTTTGTGTGTTATGGTGTGGAATAAGAATGACACCCTCTCCAAAAGGGAGAGGGCCAGGGGCGAGGGTGAATCGCCTGTATAGGAATGGTGTATCTTATTTCTCGGCGCCACATGTTGGCAAGTGGTCAAAAGCCGGCGCCTCGCTCGCAATGACACTTGGCAATTTTCGTAATGACGTGAAGTAAAGGATATCTGTGTTTATCAACTATAAAATTTCTTTGTATTTATCCGTGTTCATCTGTGGTTAAAAAAACAGACAAAAGCCCCTCTCTCGCGATAGCAGCACAAAACATCATCTGTTTTCATCAGCCTTAACAATGCTTTTGCTTTTATCCGTGTCCATCTGTGGCTAGTTTGTAGAAAACAAAAAGCCCGTACCTTTCGGCACGGGCTCTGGAAGCTCAATTCATTCTACCGTTCATAATAACGGCAAGCCACGAAGTGATTGGGTTCAACCTCTTCCAGCTTCGGTTCAATCTCAGCACAATCCGGACGCGCGATGGGGCAGCGCGGATGGAAAACGCAGCCGGAAGGCGGGTTGATCGGGTTGGGAATCTCACCCTCGGGCATTTGTTCTGTACGCCGTTTGCGCGGATCCGGCACAGGCACTGCCGCCATTAATGCTTTCGTGTACGGGTGCAGTTGATGATCGTAAATCGCGTGCAAATCACCGATTTCCATCAGTTTTCCCAGATACAGGATACCGATACGATCGCAGATATAACGGGCTGTGGCCAGGTCATGAGTAATGAAAAGATAGGTCAGGTTGAATTCTTCCTTCAACTTGATCATCAAATCCAGCAGCAAAGCGCGCACACTTACATCCGCCATGGCTACCGGTTCATCTGCCAAAACCAATTCCGGGCGGGTAATCAACGCGCGCGCAATCACGACGCGCTGGCGCTGGCCGCCGGAAATCTGGTGCGGGAATTTATCATAATAGAAAAGCGGCGGGGTCAGGCCAACTTTTTCAAACATGCTTAACACCATATCATAGTGCTGGTCGGCCAATTCCGGATAGTGGATTCTCAACCCCTGTCGGATGGCGCTGCCGAGGGTCATGCGCGGGTTCAATGAAGCCATGGGATCCTGGAAGATAACCTGCATCTTCTTGCGCATTCTGCGCAGCTCCTCGCTGTTCAGAGTCGAGAGATCGATGCCGTCAAAGGTGACTTTACCTTCGGTCAATTTTTCCAGGCCAATCGCCAAGCGGCCGATGGTGGTTTTACCGCTGCCGCTTTCACCGGCCAAGCCGAGCGCCTCGCCGCGTTTGATATACAGTGAAACATCATCAACCGCGCGTACAAACTCATGTTTTCCGGATACAACCTGGTCAATCAGGTCCTTTTGAACCGGATAATATTTCTTTACGTTTTCCAGAATCAGGATCTTATCTTCCGATTCCGTCATGTCATTTCCTGAAGTCATATGTTTAAACCTTTAACGTTTTTTCTGTTTTTTCAGGATGATCCTGATAAAGCCAGCAATGCACCAGGGAGCCGGAAGATGTTTTGAGCAGGTCTGGTTCCAAACGGCTGCAAATTGGCATAGCATGTTGGCAGCGCGGGTGGAAACGGCAGCCTGTTGGCGGGTGTGTCAGGTTGGGCGGCTCGCCCGGCATCTTGAACAACTCGTCACGGTCGTTCAGCTCAATACTGGGCACGGAACCTAACAATCCCTGCGTGTATGGATGCAGCGGTTTTTCAAATACCGTGTAGATATCACCCATTTCGACCACGTGGCCGGCATACATCACCGCCACACGGTCGGCCATTTCTGCCACCAGCGCAATATTATGCGTGATCATTAATAAAGTCACGCCAAATTCATCGCGAATTTCACGCAGCTGGTCGGCCAGTTTGGCTTCCACAATCACATCCAGCGAGGTGGTTGCTTCGTCCGCAATGATCAGTTCCGCGTTCAGCACAAGACCCAAACCGGTCATCACGCGTTGGCGCATACCGCCAGATAACTGATGCGGGTAACTGCCCAAGCGATTCAACCCAATACCCAGCCGCTCGATCAACACGGAGGTACGGTCCAGCGCCTCTTCGCGTTTGGTTTTAGGTTCATGCACCTGGATGGCTTCAACTAAATGGTCATCCACGCGCTGCATAGGATTCAATGACGTCATGGGATCCTGGAAAATCATGCTGGTGCGCCGGCCGCGAAAGTCGCGCATCTTTTCCTCATCATATTGCATGATGTCTTCACCATCAAAAATGATGTGGCCGCTGGAAATTTCCGCGGGGGGTTCAATCAGGCGCATGAGTGCTTTTCCAAGCGTGCTCTTACCGCAACCGCTTTCTCCTACCAAACCCAAGATCTCCCCTTTCTGGATTTCAAACGAGACATGATCCACCGCGCTGACCGGGCCGATGCGCGTGTGATAGGTCACGGATAAATCTTCAACTTTTACGAGTGTTTCTCTTTCCATCTTACAACTCCGCCAGGCGAGGATTCAAAATTTCCGAAAGACTTTCACCCAGCATACTGAATGATAAGGTTACCAATGTTACCATGATGCCCGGGAAGGTAATCAGCCACCAAGCCCGGCGCAGATAATCCTGTCCGCGCGCCAAATCGATACCCCAGTCCGGAGTATCCGGCGGCAAACCCAGGCCAATGAAGCTCAAGCCTGCCTCGGTCAGGATGGCATCCGCGACATTCACGGAAAAAATAATCACCACGGAAGGCAGTACATTCGGGAAAATATATTTAAATAGAATTTCGCGGGGCCTGGTACCCAGGCTGCGGGCCGCTTCCACATACAATTCATTCTTTACCGAAAGCGTTTGACCGCGCACAATCCTGAAGTAAGTCGGTATATACAACACGGAAATCGCCACGATAATATTACCGATGCCCGCACCCAACACTGAGGCAATGGCAATTGCCAGAATCAGTCCGGGGAAGGTATACAAGCTATCCATGAACAAGGTCAAAATACGGTCGAAAGTGCCGCCAATGAAACCGCTGATCAATCCCAGCGGAACACCGATGACAAAGGAAATGATTGCGGAAATCAAGCCAACAATCAAGGCAATACGGGTTCCCCAAATGATGCGGCTGAGGATGTCCTGTCCGATTTGGTTGGTGCCCAACACAAACGAACTAGCCTTACTGCCGCTCAGAATATTCAGTTCCCTGTATCCACTGGCTTCAATCTGGGTATCACCCAATTCGTCCTCAGATGCCACAAAGGCATCAATTTCACCGGTGTTGAGTGACGCCAGTCCTTCTTCCAGAGTTTCGAAACGGGTGCTGCGGGGTTGGTAAATATTTCCCAATCCCTGCTCCTCTGCTTCATCGTTCAGGCTGCTGACCGTATCGCGAATGGTTTGGGTAGCCGGGCTGCCCATTAAATAACCTACCGTATTGGTTTTGGTGGCCACGTCCGCGAATTCCTGCGCATCAGAGGACGCCAGCACCAGCACATTCAAACCGGGGGCTTCTTCACCCGGCGCCAATAATGACGGCCCTACTTCCTCACGCGGGTCAAAAGGAGCAAACCACTGGGGAAACACGCCCACGGTAATGATAAACAATAGCAAAACAGCACTGATTACAACAAACCACCAATCGCCGCCGTACCACTTGCGCGCCAGCAGCATCTTACGTAACCAACCAACTTTATCCAATTCCAATTGCCATTCGGGCACGGAATCGCTTACAACTTCTCGTTTATTTTCCATCTTCTACCAATCTCGCTAATATCGAATTCTGGGGTCGATAACCGCATTTAATAAATCCATGACAAGGGAAATGATTGCAACAAAGAAAGCAAACATGGCAATTGTACTCTGCACAGCGGTGTAATCACGCAATGCAATGCGTTCTACCAGGTAACGGCCAATTCCCGGCCAGGAGAAGGTCGTTTCGGTAAGGACTGCCCCTGCGATCAGGATAGCGGTCTGCAACCCAATCAGCGTCAGGATTGGAATAAAAGTATTGCGCAGCGCATGGTGATAGACCAGGCGTTTTTCTGAGATTCCGCGCGCCTTACCGGCAGCAATAAAATCGGAGCGCAGCATTTCAATCATATTGGCGCGCGTCAGGCGAATGAATACACCTGTAAGCGCTAACCCTAATGTTAATGACGGCATTATTAAATGCAAAACGGCTGAACTCAGAGCCGGCCAATTTTGGGTGAGGATCGCATCCAATACGTAGAAATTCGTTTTGGATTGGAAAGTGGTCAAAATCATCGAATCCATCCTACCCGCAAGCGGTAACCAATCCAGGCGGACGCCGAAAATAATTTGAAAGATCAGTCCCATAAAGAAAATCGGGATGGAATAAATAAAAATACTGAAAAGCCGAATGATATAGTCAATTGGCTGCTTACGATGTTTGGCGGCAAATGCCCCCAAACCGACGCCAAAAATAGTAGTGAACAACATGGCAGGGATGGTCAATTCCAGTGTAGCCGGAAGGCGCTCGCCCAATTCATCTCTGATAGGCCTTTCGCCCTGCGTCAGGGCGTTGCCAAAATCAAAGGTGACAATATCTTTCAGATAATTGCCATATTGAACCAGGATGGGATCGTTCAAGCCCAGTCGTTCGCGTAGCACATTCGCCTGTTCCTCACTGACACGCGGACCTAATTGCGAACGAATGGGATCGCCCGGCAAAATACGCATGACAAAGAAGATCAGGCTTACCAGGATCAAGACCATCGGAATTGTTAACAAGATCCGGGTGATCAAGAATTTTCGAAACGAAGAAGACATAATGGTATTACTCCAAAACCAAAATTTTTAAACTCTAGGTGCTTCTAATGATAAATACGGATAATAGCAAAGAAACTGTCATAATGGTGAGGGTTATTGCTAACCCTCACCATTTTTGTTGCTTTTACTCTGCAGTCATGCCATAGGTATGGTTGAATACCAGGTAGCGCAGTGAAGGAGCATCAACTTTCACTACTGTCAAACCATCGACAGACTGGAGCCGTGTGGATTCCACAGGACCCAAGGTGCGCCAGGCAACGTCGATCTCGCCCTTTTCCACAGCGTTGGCCATGGTGGTGGGATCGGCGAAGTACTTGACGATGACGTTCGGGATGATGGCCGCATCGTCGCCAGCGTAATATTCATTGGCTGCGAGAACCATTTGTTCGCCGGGAACGTGGGAGACCATCTTGTACTGTCCAATGCCATCGATTTTCTCGGGGAATTGGACAATTTCATCCGCCGGGTACTCGGCCGGGTTTACCGGAACGAAGGGGGCGGTTGCGGTCAACGCCGGGAAGAAGCCAACGGGGTTGTCCAAAGTGTAAACCACGGTCTTCTCATCGGGGGCGGTGACGGTGTCTACATAAACCTGAACCAGGCCGGAAACCTGACCCTCAAGCGTGTTGAGGCGGTCCCACGAGTAAACATAAGCATCGGCGGTCAGAGGAGTGCCATCCGCGAAGGTCAGACCATCTTTCAACGTATAGGTATAGGTCAGGCCATCGTCACTGATGACAGGGAAGTCGGCAGCCGCGGCGGGAACCAGGTCGGTGGTGCCGGGGGCGTAACCCAACAGCGCCATACCGGTGTTCTTGATGATTTCCCAGTCGTGGGTGGCGTATGCGTCGCCGGCATCCAGGCTGTTCACCTCATCGGTGGTACCGATGATGATGGTGTTGGGGTCGCCGGAAACGGGGGTATATCCATCAGCGAAGCTGAGGACATTGTAGTTGAACTCAAATGAACCACCGATGGCTACGCCTTCAACACCGTTGCGGTAGGTGATGTATTCCGGTTCCCAGAATAACGGGATGGTGGGGACATCATTCGCATACAGCTCACCGATTTGCTGATACAGGTCCGCGCGAACGGTGGTATCAGTTTCGGCAGCAGCAGCCTGCAGCAAAGCATCCATGTCAGGATTGCAGTAGTTGACGCCGTTATCCGGTGATTGTTCGCAGGAGGCGAACGGGGTCAGCCAGTTGTCGGGGTCGACGAAATCCGGGAACCAACCCAGCATGAACATGGGCAGGTCGCCAGCAACGAAACCATCAACATACTCAGCCCAGTTCATGGACGTCAGGTTGACGGTGATCATGCCGGTCTCTTCCAATTGTTCCTTGAGAACCTGCATGACGTCGGCGGTGGTGGTGCCGTAATGTTCGGGCGGATACCACAGATCGAAGACGAAGGGATTCGCTTCGGAATAACCGGCGTCGGTCAGCAGCTGCTTGGCCATGTCCAGATCACGCGTGCCGTATTTGTCCAGGAAGGGTTCCGTGGCATACGGGTAGCTTGCGGGTACCATGTGATAAGCAGGGGTATTGCGGCCTTCGAAAACACGGTCGACGAGTGCTTCGCGGTCAATCGCAGCGGCAATCGCTTCACGCAGTTCGGGTGTCCATAACGGACCGGCAGCAGCCTCTTCAGCAGGGGCGGCTTCTTCAGCGGCAGGTGCGGCTTCTTCAGCAGCAGGAGCAGCTTCTTCTGTTGTGGCAGCAGGCTGGCAAGCAGTGATCAGCATACCGGCGAGCAGCACAAAAATAAAAAAAGCAAAAAATTTGTTCTTACTCATTGTTCTCCTCCAAAAAATTTTTTATTCAGTATTTTTCAAACTCCTAACTCAATATCGGCAATAATCACCACCTCCTTAGGAAAATACTTAAACATTGATTTTACCAGAAAAATGATTTTTATCATGTCCCTTTAGTAATTCATCATGATATTACAATGATATTTTAGTGATCTCGTAAATTATACATAATTCACGAATGAAATAGACAATGAAAATAATGTGAAACGGCCTGTTAATTTTCCAGAAAACAAGCCGTTTTCAGTCTGATCGCTACATAAATTTAAGATTAACAGTCAAATTAGTTACCCCAGCGCGGTTGGTAATCACAGTAGGTATTATCCGTCAGTCGGCGGATATCCGTTCCATCCTTGCGCATGATATAAATTTCGCAGCCGTCCGATTCCCAGTAATGGTCACGGTAAGACATGAAAGTTATCCATTGGCCGTCCGGCGAGAAAGATGGAGAAAGGTTATCCCCGCCGCTGGTGATCGTCACAGGAGCTTTTCCCACTTCCATTAATACAATTTCGCGGTCGTGGGCATCTTTTGTGCCGGAGTAAGTTGCGATGGTATAGTCTATAGACCAATCCGGGCGCCCGTCCAAACCGTTAAGTTCATCAATTTTTTGGATGGTTGTGCCCCCGGCGTTCATATAATAGATTCCGGCTTTTCCATCCTCGCGGGAGGTAAATAATACTTTACTGCCATCCTCCGACCATACCGCGTCTTTATTATTGTAGTATGCCACCAGATCCAGCAGGTTGCTGCCATCCCGATTCATGACAGAAATGTATTGTTCCGTATCGCTGACATAGCGTGTGAAAATGATGCGCAGTCCATCCGGGGAGATCATCGGTGAGTATAAATCGCCTTCAATATCCCCAACCATATGCATATTGCCTTCCAAATCCATTTCATAAATCTTGGGAGAACCGCTGTGTGAACCAATAAACATAAAACTGTTGCCGTCCGGCGCCCAGGAAGGAGATAAATGCTGGTGCAGCAAGTCATTGGTCAGCTGGCGGAATCCTGTCCCATCCGCGTTGATCATGCAAATCTGATCGTGGCCGAAAGTATTGTCCACCTGGCAGGTATAGATAATCCTGCCGGTAGGTTCACCTGTTGAAGTGCCAGCTCCAGCCGCGGCGATTTCCTCCGCAGCGGCGGTTTCGACAGGGGCGGCAGTCACTTCAGTCGTTGCAGCTGCCTCTCCGGCAGGTGTAGCCGTTCCCTCTGCCATCACAGCAGCAACATTAACCAGAGTCGCCGTTTCAAACGCTTTATCCGCTTCTTCCGCCGCAGATGTGTCATTGCTTATAATGGCAAAGATTTCTTTTAACATTTCTCGAGAAGGTTCAAGCCAGCTGGATAAGTTCACCGGTGCTGTACATGCAGATAAAAGCATTAAAGAAACAATCGTTAGGATAAAAAGCTTACGAGTTTTCATAATTACTTCTCCTTTTTAATTAAGTCGGACTTCAATGAGTGGCAATTCATGTGCCAACAAGCGTATATCCTGATCGCTGCCGTCGATTTCATACCCCATAAATTTGGCTAACTCTTTCATCGCCAGAGGATGATCATGCGCGTAATTCAATAAAACTTTTTCAGAATCATCCTGGCTCAACTCTCTGGTAAATGCCTCATCGTAGAGTTTTCCACGGAAATTAATCTCGATTTGCGGTGTTTTTGAAATATTCTTATACCAGTCCGATTGCTGCCGAAATCCGGACGCAATATATATCTTGCGTTGGTCGGGATCAAAATCAACAACTTCCACAACCGTTTTATAAATTTTTCTGCTATTTCGGCCTATATGCGACAATTGCACAAAACGGCTGCCCATGATTGAACCCAGCCCGATGTTATAAAAAAAGTTGGGTAATTTAAATAACGCTTTTTCAATTCCCCGCGGGGGTTTGATATCTTTGATTTTTTTCATAGTCCGCTACTCTAACACAATTATACATACAGCAGGCTATCTCGGAATAACAAAAGGAGCTGAATGGGTTCCTCCAGCTCCTAATATTTAATTTTATGAAAGTGATTAATCCTTTTTAATAATCCTCTTCATCGATTTCGTCTTCGTAATCTTCATCGTCATCCATCATAGGCCAATCCAGTTCCAACGGATCCAGCCAGACGACTTCCAATTCGGCACCGCAACTCTTGCACTCAACCAGTTTCCCAATTCGAGGTTGCGAGCCTACTGATACCTCACTGCCACATTGCGGACATTCGGCACTTTGCATCATTTCAATCTCCTCTTTTTTCAAATAAAGAATTTATTAATGCGAATCGCATTGATTAACCCACTCTCGTTCAAACGTTTTATCCTGAACAATTTCTTTATTTTACACATCCGTTAAGTGGCGCATATATTACACCAATTTTTAGAAATTGAACAGATTAAACTGCTATTCTTTTCATTATATTTTTATAGGAAAGCAAGACATTTTTCTAATCTGAGTAAAATTGAAGCAAGGAATATCATTCATGCGCATTTCGAATCTGGTCTCAACCGCACATTCAATCAACCATTCCATCGAAGCGATGGTATTACCGCAGTTAATCCGACCGCAAACCGTTTTCTCCGAAGAGAATTTGGACAGGTTGTCAAGTGATATTTCAACCGCCCTTACAAAAACCCATCAATTATGCCAAAAGATGAACGGCAAACCCGAAGACCTGCCTACGCCATCGTTCCGCGCGTATCAGTGGTTGAAATTCATCGAGGAGAGAGATTGGCTTTTTGCTCACGCCCATGCAATTGATGATTTCTACCGCCTGCTGCCTCCCCTATTTCCCAATCTGAAATTGGGTAGTATTTCCAATTCACTGGAAATCGAAATTTACCATTCCGCTTACCTTTTCCGTTCGCGTCAAAAAGGCCGCAAGGTTTTTCTGGAAGTAAATGAAGGTTTCATCCAGGCGCCGACCGCGATCAAACAAACCATCCTGGAAACCGCTTTGAAAAGGCGGACTGCAAAACGCCTGAATGTTATTAAAGCCTATACCAGTCAGGTGGATTATCGGGTTATATCCGCGGCATTGCAGGCAAATAACGGTGGCAACCGTCTCGCGGGCCGGGGAAAATATTTCGATTTGACCGTCGTTTTTGGCAGAGTTAACAACCGGTATTTTGACGGCAGTTTGTCCCAACCACGATTGACATGGAGCAGCCGCAGGACGACCCGCCGGCTGGGCGCGTACCATCCCGAATCGGACACTATCACCATCAACCGCCGTCTGGACAGCGCCGATATCCCCCTCCATTTACTGGAATATGTCATGTACCATGAAATGCTGCATAAAAAGATTGGTTTAAAGGAAGTCAACGGCCGGCGCTATGCCCACACAAAAATTTTCAGGGATGCCGAACGGCAATTTGAATCCTACCAACAAGCAGAGGCGTTGATCAAGGAATTGAACCAGAAGAATTTGTTTTAGATTTCAGCTACAATCTTATTAAATATGAATTGGTGGAGATGAAAGTGAGGCTGCTTTGAAAACGAAAAACCTGTTCTCGGGGGTCTTTTTTGCCTGTCTTTATGCTTTTTTGATCCTCTTTCCTGTGATCATTCTGCTGCTTGGGCCTAAATTCATCGGCCGCCCCAGCTTGCTTGACCTTTCCGTCAGCCTGGCCTTCGTCGGCCTGGCCAGTATGGCCCTGCAGTTCGTCAACAGCGGGCGCTTGAAATTTTTCAACGCGCCCTTTGGAACCGATCTGGTTTACCATTTCCACCGCCAGATTGGCATCGCCGCGTTCTTTCTGGTTTTCGCGCACCCCATCCTGCTATTCATCCTGGACAGCCGCTACCTGCGCTATCTGAATATTTTTACCAGCCCCCTGCCGGTAAAGTTCGGTTCACTGGCTGTGCTGTTCCTGGTTTTGGTCGTCTGGCTGGCCGAATATCGCCAAAAGCTGAAAATCCCTTACTGGTTCTGGAAATTCTGGCACGGCATCATCGCCACTGTCATGGTTTCCATGGCGCTCATTCATATCTTCCTGACCGGCAATTACGTCAGCCAGTCCTGGAAGAAAGAACTCTGGATCGGCTATTCCGCGTTATTCATTGCTATGTTGATCTACACGCGCGTGATTTACCCGCTCAAACTGACGCGCAACCCCTTCACCGTATCGGAAGTAAAGAAAGAACGCGGAGACGTATGGACAATTACTTTGAATCCCCCCGTGGGAAAAGAAGTCCATTTTCATCCCGGCCAATTCGGCTGGCTGACCGCCTGGAAGACACCTTTTTCAGACAGTGAACATCCTTTCTCCATTGCGTCCAGCGCGGAGCAAACCGGAACGCTGCAAATGTCGATTAAAAACCTGGGATCTTTCACGGAAAAAATCCAGAATTTAAAAGCAGGCAGCCAAGTGTACGTGGATGGCCCTTATGGCTCTTTCAGCATCGACCGCTATCCCGAAGCGAAAAATCTGGTGCTTATTCCCGGTGGCATCGGCGTCACCCCGATTATGAGCATGCTGCGCACGCTAGCTGACCGCGGCGACCACCGCCCCATCAAAGTATTCTACGCTTACCAAACCTGGGACGCGGTTACCTTCCGGGAAGAAATGGAAGAGCTGCGCCAACGGCTGAACATGGAATTGGTGTATGTCATCGAGCGCCCGCCCGAAAACTGGCAGGGTGAATCCGGTTTCCTGAACAGCGCCATATTAAAGAAATATCTGCCGGAAGATTGGTTGGGAGCTGAAACAGAAGTGTTTTTATGCGGCCCTACGCCCATGATGAATGCGGTTGAAAAAGCGCTGCACCAAACCGGCTTTTCAGAAAAGAAAGTCCATACCGAAAGGTATTCTTTCGCTTAGGAGATTGCCTTATGCGTCAAAGATATTCAAAATACTTCGTGTATCTGATCGTCCTCAGCGCGGTTGCGCTTTCACTGGCCTTCGCCTTTTTAAAAGCGGCCTAAAGCTCGCCAACCGCTGCGCTGCTAAACGACCATCAAAACAACACGCACCAGCAGAGCTGCCAGCGTCGCCACCAGTACGGTTAATCCGGTGATTGCCCACATGGATTTTCCGCCCAGTTCGTTGCGAATGGAGATCATGGTCGCAAAGCACGGAATGTAAAAAACCACAAACACCGTGAACACCACCATCTGCTTTGCGGTCATCATGGCTGCGTAATTCGTGGTTCCGAAAGCCTGCGCCAGCATGATCATGGATAATTCCTTGCGGAAAATACCGAAGACCAGCGGCGTGCCGACCTGCTTGGGCAGCCCCAGCAGCCAATTGAAAGGCTGGAAAATGGTGTTGATATAGTCTGTCACCGAATAAAAATTCATGATTGCCAGCACGATGCTGCCGATGATCAACACCGGCCAGGCTTCAAAAATGAATTCGCGAATGCGGAACCAGGCTTTGGCCGTGACCGTTTTTAGAGTCGGTACACGGTAAACCGGCATCTCCAGAATCAAACCGGGAGAATCTTCCGGCAGGAAATGCGTGATTATCCTTCCCGTCAGCGCGATGATGAGCAGGTTATACAGGTAAATTCCAAGCGCCGCCCAAGGCCCAACGTAGAATGCCACCAGGCCGAAAATCACCGCCAGACGCGCGGCACAGGGCACCATGGTGGATAAAGCCGCGCTCAGGAAACGGTCGCGCTTGTCCTCCATGATACGGGTGGACATAATGGCCGGCACGTTGCAGCCATATCCCAGGATAAAGGGCACAATGGCTTTACCGTGCAGCCCAATGCGGTGCATCAATGAATCCATCAGAAACGCAATGCGCGTCAGGTAGCCGATATCCTCCAGAAAGCCCAGCCCCACCAGGAACGGCACCAGGTAAGGCAGTACGATGGCTAAACCGCCGGAGATACCCTGAATGGCCCCGGAAACGACCTGAGCCAGCAGGCCGCTGGAATGCATAGCCGTTAATACCCGCGCATCCAGGTTGTTAAAGAAATCCAACAGCGGTGTTTCCACCCAGGTGCCGAACCCATAAACACCATAAAAAAACAGTGCCATTATGGCAATCAGGAATATATATCCCCAAAACGGGTGTAATAAATAATCATCCAAACGATCGCGCAGGGTCAGATGGGTTTCTGTCTGCGTGGTAACTTTCTCATTTAACTCGCGCGCCAAACGCTGGCGCTCGCCTGCAATCAGCCAAACCGCTTGCACCGAAGACTGGTGGCACAATCTGTCCCATTGTGTCTGGACTAAGGTCTGAATCGCGGGTACCTTTTTCCCCACTTGTTCAGTCAGGGTTGGGTCGCCCTCCAACAATTTGATGCCGATGGCTCGCCGGCTGACGGGATAATCCGTTTTATCAATTTCACTCTTCAGCGTCAGGATGGCCTGCTCAATTTCATCCCGGTAGACTGGCGCCGCGGGAATTTTATTTTGGTGGGCAATATGCCATGTTTGAGAGAATGCTTCGCGAACGCCCTGGCCGCGCGTGGCAACCATCGGCATGACCGGAATTCCCAGCAGTTCGGAAAGCGCCTTGCCGTCAACCTTCAATCCCTGGCGCTTGGCTTCGTCCATCATGTTTATTACCAACACAATCGGCCGGCCCAATTCCATTAACTCCAGCGTCAAGGTCAGCCCCTGCACCAGATGTGTAGCGTCCACTACATTGATAATGGCATCCACCGGTTTTTCAACCATGTAGTCTAAAACCACGCGTTCGGCCGGATTGGTTGCCAGCAAGGTGTACGTTCCGGGTAAATCAACCAGTTCAACCACATCCCCCAGCACGCGTACTTTGGTTTCAGTGAAGGTCACAGTTGTCCCGGCAAAATTGCCTGTTTCAGCGCGGTAACCGGCTACCTGATTGAACAGGGTGCTTTTACCGCAATTCGGTTGTCCAATTAATGCAAATCTCACGAAAGATACTCCACCATGACTTTGTTCGCCACACCCCGCCCCAATACAATCTCACGCCCTTCAACATCCAACAACAGCGGGCCGTGAAACGGCGCTGAGCGGATGATACGGACTTTATTACCGGGCAGGAACCCGAGTTGAGCCAGACGGCGCTCCATTTCAATTCCCCCCGCGACCTTTATGACTTTTACCCAATTACCATTATTTACTTGCAGCAGATTTATCATGTCGTATTAAGTTAGTATATGCTAATATTTTTTTGTATTATAGCCTATATAAAAAATAGCGCAAGGTTTTTTACTTTTATGAGTTCTTAGGGGATATGGCGGTTGTAACGGATCGTCACGGCTAACAAAATCAGCTGCATGAACGCGTAGAAAACGGAGGAGAATTGGTCAAAATAAAAGATAAAGATATTTATCACCAGGGTCGTTAACAGCAAACTGAGCATGGCCAGCGCAATGGCCGGTCGCTTGAGTCCGCGGATGCCCAACACGACCGCCAAGATCAAAAGCAAGCCGCCCAGCGCTTCCCCCGCCAGGCGGATAATGCCGGAAATTGAAATATCCGGGGAGAGTAATAACAAATCACTAATGAAAAGCGAGCCCCAAATGCCGGAGAAACTCATTTTTGTTTGGGCCGATAGCAACGCGAAAAGCGGGTGAATGAGGGCGACAATCCCCCACACCCCCCAAGCGATCATCAGGCTGCGATAGAAATGGGTGTTGTTGAAAATCCGGGCTTCAAAGCGCAAATAATCATCGGATATTTTCTCCAGAAAGTCGGGCTGGTGCGGTACCAGATTATCCTCCTGGGCTTGTAAATAAGCAATCAGATCATTTCCAAGCGATGTGAGGCCAGCATCCTGTTTGTCATGCAGGGCTCTTTGAATACTGCGCAGCATACGGTCGCGTTCCAGCGTAGACAAGTCCCCTTCCAGTATTTCTTCGAATTGTTCGATGACGTGGTAGAGCGTTGCCCGCAGCCCGACATCGGCGCGTGAACGCCGCACCAGGATGAATACCAGCAATGTCAGCAGGAAGAAGACATATATGATGGGCGCGGCAGCCGGGAAAAAGTAATCGTTGCTGCGGCTGATGAATTTACCCACCTCGTCAATGAACAGTCCAACGCCTACCCCCGAAAAGAAAGCACTTAAATCAAACGCGCGCTTGTTTACAAATATGAGTGGAAAAAGTCCCCCGATAAAGAGCAGCAGCCCGCCCCACAACACGTGCGCGATGTGCAATTCGCTGCCGCCGATTTGCGGGTAACCAGTTAGTTCCAGGAAGAAGCGCGTAATGGAGACGGAGAAAGCGAAGCTGATGATGGTCACCAGCAAGTAACGTTCAGCGTAATACCTGCGAACCAGCCTACGCTTTCTCTTCTTCTCCACCTAACCTTCTTTTAAATATTACAATTTCGGCAGTTCAATATCCTGCTGATTCTGGTATTTGCCTTTTTTATCCGCATAAGAAATCTCGCAAGATTGGTCGCTTTCAAAGAAAAGCACCTGGGCGATACCTTCGTTGGCGTAAATGCGCGCGGGCAGGGGTGTGGTGTTGGAAATTTCGAGCGTGACGAAACCTTCCCATTCCGGTTCGAAGGGGGTCACATTGACGATGATGCCGCAGCGGGCGTAGGTGCTCTTACCCAAACAAATGGTGAGAATTTTGCGCGGAATGCGAAAATATTCAATCGTTTTTGCCAGCGCGAACGAATTTGGCGGGATGACACACACGTCTCCTTTGAAATCCACCATCGAACGCGGGTCAAAAGTTTTGGGGTCGACCACGGCCGAAAATACATTGGTAAAGATTTTGAACTCGTCAGCCACGCGAATGTCATACCCATAGGATGAAAGGCCGTAAGAGATTACGCCATTGCGTACTTGTTTATCCACAAAGGGTTCAATCATGCCTTCATTTAAGGCGTACTCACGAATTCGAAAATCTGGTAATAGTGCCATGGTTCTCTCCTATATTCAATATTATTTATAAAAAAATTTTACCAGCCGCTGGCTGAAAAAACCGTATTCAAAAGGTCCGCGCGTTCATCCGCTGTCATCAGCCGCGGGCGGGCCATATCCGTGAACATGATGGTCAACAATTCGGTGCTGATGTAACGGCCGTCATAAAACACATGCCGGTCCATGAAAGCCTGGCGCTGCGGAAAACCCTCATTGTATTGGTCAAAGAACAGGTTGCCCAAGCCAAAATGCAGGGTGGCGCCTTGATAGAATTCCAAGGCGTGCGGTTGGTGCGCCTGACTGCCGCTGACGATTACCGCGCCGGCATCGGCTGCTTTTTCAAAGTCATCCACCAGGTTCTTATTAATAGTATAGGTGTAATACTCAAGGTGTTGGAACGTAAAGACGGGCAGATAACCTTCCGCCACCACTTCCTTGACCACCTTAGCCATGGCATCCATATCGCAGTGCACCGCGCCGGGTGAAGTCGCTGAGGCGGTAGCGTAGCCTGGCGGTTTGGCATTGCAGCCAATAAACGCGATTTTATTGCCATTATGTTCAAAAAGCGCCGGTTTCATGCCATCGGCCAGGTCGGTGCCCCCGCCGTAATATTGCCAGCCGCGCTGGTTATACATGTCGATGGTGTACAGCATGGCATCCGCGCCCCAGTCGCGAAAATGGTCGCCGGTCAGTTCCACTACGTCGGTGCCGATTGCTTCCAATAATTGGATGTATTCGGGTTTACTGCAAAACACCAGGTTGGCGTCATTGTCCATGTTGGCAAACGGTTTCGGGCAGGTTTCGGTAAAAGGGATTTCATTGCTTACGTGCAAAATATCCGCGTCGCGCAGGATATCCCCGATATCGATGGCCGGATAAGTCATGCCGTTCTTTTCCATCAGGTAAGCCGTTCCGCGTACCAGGGCGGTGACACCCGTCACCACTACGGTGGTCAATTTATCCGCGTCGCGGTTTCCAGCGGGCAGCATCGGGCTGTCGCTTTGCGGGCCGTACTTTTCCATAAAAGGCTCAACTACATCCGTGTTGCCGACCAGCGAGAAAGGTATCTTCAGCCCGTAAGCATCCGGATTGAAGGCTTTTTGAATAGGAGATTGGTCATCCAGCGCGATGACTTTCCACTGCGGATCCAATTCTTCAAAGGGAATGATCGCCCAGGTTTTTTCTTCGTTCCAGGCAGTGGTCAGCAGATCCTCTGCCGAGACGATTTTGACAGTATTAATCGCAGCGTTGCCCCACAATTTTTCCAGAATAGCCTGGGTGCTGCCGTCCACGATCAGTTTTTCAACCGGAAAATCCTGCGGTGCTGTGCCTTTCCAAAGCGCCTGCAAACTGTCCAGGCTGACTTCATCCGCAACCGTTGCGAAAGGAGCCACCAGAACGTAAATCCATTGCGATATCGGATGGTCCGCGCCTACGTCAACCAGCAAATCCGCTTCGGTTTTATCATTGACTTCGATCACTTTTGATGGAAGCGCCATACCGTCCAGCATTGCCTCCGGCAAATAGGGAGCCAGCCAAATGGTATAGGATGTTTGCTGCTGGGGTTGTGGGGTGGTAGATTCAATGACCTGCGCTTCTTCGGGTTGGCTTTTTCCGCAAGCGGTAAGAAGAACCGCTGCAGCCAGAATAACACTGATGAGTGAGCGAACTTGTTTCATAAAAAACGATTCTATCAGAGCAGGTCAATCCCTGCACGATTTTTAATATTTTCGCGAATGTTTTTCAACAGACTACCGGCTTCCCGGTCCACTTTTTCCAGGCGGCCTTGGATCGCTTCTGCTTCTTTTTCGCCTGTCAGGGCAGCCAGGTTGATGCGCACATTCGCCCCGGCGCAGCTGATGGCGGCATGCGCCAGCGCAGCGGCCGACCAGGCATCCGTGATGGCATTGGTATTCCCCTGTGCGGCGGCTTGCTCCGCCAGGCGCATCACGTCCAAAGTCATTTCCGCGGTTTTTAAAGGAACGCGGGCTGCTTCCAGCGTGGCCGCGTGAATGGCAATTTCGCGCTGCCCGGCCTGGGCCTCATCCGCCTTGGGCAGACGGTAGGCCTGCATGACGGCTTCGAAGGCCGCGGAATCTTCCGTGATTGCAGCGTTTAGTTTGCTGCGCAGCGCGTCCGCCCGTTCAGCCAAAGCCTGCATCCGGGCTTCCACTTCGGTGTATTTCTTCTTGCCAACCGTCAGGCGCGCCACCATGGCCGTCAATGCGGCCGCTTCAGCGGCTGTGAAAGCCGCGGCGGAACCGCCGCCCGGCGTGGGCGCCGCGCTGGCTAATTCTTCCAGGAATGAGGCGTCCGAAGAAGCACCTTCATGCTCGCCTCCGGTCAGCCGGTTCTCTAAAATCTGATCGGCTTCAAACTGATCCATTTGTGTGTACCAGACGGCCGCGTCCACCAGCGCTTCCTGTGGGATCAATCCCACCAGTTCGCTGTGATGCGTGCTGGTACCGTAGCGCTGCGCTTCGCGCGCAACGGTTTCGTATACCAACGCAATGGGCGTCTTGCGAAAATTGGTCAGGTTCATGGAAACCTGGGCCTGGCCTTCCACCATCACACCCATGGCCTTGACGTAACGCAGCCCGCCGGAAGAAAAGCGCACGGTTTTGGCGATTTTCTTGGCGATGGATACGTCGTCGCTTTTCAGATAAATGTTATAAGCAATCAGGGGTTCGCGCGCGCCGATGATGGTCGCGCCGGCTTTGCCAAGCTTGACCGGGCCAAAATCCGGTTGGCGCGCGGGGTTGTTTTCGATTTCTTCCTTTAATAGTTCATACTGGCCCCGGCGTACGTCTTCCAGGTTTACGCGCTCAGGGCGTGCCGCCGCGGCTTCATATAAATATACCGGGATGCCTAATTCCTCGCCCACCTGCCTGCCCAGCTCCTGGGCTAGTGCCACGCAATCGGCCATGCTCACGTCGCGGATGGGTACAAAAGGTACCACGTCGGTAGCGCCCAGGCGCGGATGTTCGCCCTGGTGCTGGTCCATATCGATTAATTCAGCCGCTTTGCGGATGGAGCGGAACACGGCTTCTTTGACAGCCTGAGGCGCGCCCAGGATAGTCAGCACTGTGCGGTTGTGATCGGGATCGGAATGTCCGTCCAGCAGCTTGACGCCGGGCACAGAGGTGATAGCTGTCTTGATCTGGTCGATTACTTCCGGCCGCCGCCCCTCTGAATAATTGGGAATACATTCAACCAATGGATAAGCCATAAGAAACCCTCAAGTAAGATTTTATGCAATTATAGCTGAAAGAGATCCCCTGCCCAACGCACACTGAGGAACGGTTATGTTTCTTCCAATTCCTTGGCTTTTTTAACCAATTTACCGCGGTCTTCGGTGTTCAGGATACGCTTGCGGATGCGGATGGCCACCGGAGTGACTTCCAGCAAATCATCCTCCGCCAGGTACTCAATGGATTCATCCAAACTCATTTGTCGCGGCGGGGTCAGGCGTACTTCAATATCGCGGTTGGATTGGCGCATATTGGTGAGGTGCTTCTTTTTGCAGACGTTGATGGTCAAATCACCCGGACGGGTATATTCACCCACCACCATACCTTCGTAAACTTCCACGCCTGGGCCGTAGAACAGCGAACCGCGTTCTTCGGCGTTCTTCAAACCGTAGTTGACGGTCACACCCGGCTCCCAGGCTACCAGTGAACCGGTAGCGCGCGAGGAGATCGAGCCGACCATTTTGTCGTACCCGTTGAAGATGGTGTTCATCACACCCATGCCGCGCGTTGCGGTCAAGAACTGATAACGGAAGCCCAACAAACCGCGTGTGGGCACAATATAGACCATGTGGACGTTGCCGTCGCTGGCTTCATGCATATCCACCATGCGGCCGCGCCGCATCCCCAGCATTTCCACCACCGTTCCGGTGGTTTCGGAGCTGGTTTCGATGTGGACTTCTTCAAACGGTTCCAGCGTATTGCCCGCTTCATCTTCATGGAAGATCACTTCGGGCCGGGATACCTGAAATTCATATCCTTCACGGCGCATGGTTTCGATCAGGATGGCCAGGTGCAGCTCACCGCGCCCGGATACCAGGAATGTGTCTTTGGTTTCTGTTTCGGCTACACGCAGCGAAACATTACTGCGCAGTTCTTCAAATAAACGATCGCGCAATTTACGCGAGGTTCCCCAGCGCCCTTCCCGCCCGGCAAAAGGCGAGGTATTCACGCCAAAGGTCATGCGCACGGTCGGTTCTTCCACGTGAATGGGCGGCAGTGCCTGCGGATTATCCGGGTCGGCCAGGGTTTCACCGATGGCAATTTCTTCCAATCCGGCCAGGGCGATAATCTCGCCTGCTTGCGCTTCTTCCACTTCCACTTTACCCAAACCCTGGTGGATATATAAATAGCGTGCTTGTTCGGGCACAATAGTGCCGTCCAGCTTGATGCGCGCCAGAGGCTGGTTAACTTTGATAGCGCCGGAATATATACGTCCCAAGGCGGTAACGCCGCGGTAATCATCGTAACCCAGCGAGGTTACCAGTACGCGCAGCGGCGCCTCCAGATCTACTTCCGGTGCGGGGATGTGGCGCAAAATGGCGTCAAACAACGGTTCCAGGTTATCGCTCAACTCGGGAGTCAAGCCTGCCTGTCCGCCGGTAGCGCGCGCGTAAATCACTGGGAAATCCGCTTGCTCATCCGTGGCGCCCAACTCGATAAACAGGTCGAAAGTTTGGTTTAATACCCGATCCGGTTCGGCGTCGCGCCGGTCAACCTTGTTGATCACCACAATGGCTTTGTGGCCCATTTCCAGCGCTTTCTTCAACACAAAGCGGGTCTGCGGCATTGGCCCTTCGGCCGCGTCCACCAGCAGCAGCACGCCGTCAACCATGTTCATCACGCGTTCCACCTCGCCGCCAAAGTCGGCGTGACCGGGTGTATCCACGATATTGATCTTGACCTGCTGTTCGGTCTTCGCATCCCAAATCGAAATGGCGGTATTCTTGGACAAGATGGTAATACCCCGTTCCCGTTCCAGGTCGTTGGAATCCATCACACGTTCAACTACCTGCTGGTTGTCGCGGAAAATATGCGCTTGACGCAGCATACCGTCCACCAGGGTAGTCTTTCCGTGGTCAACGTGTGCGATAATGGCCACATTTCTAATATCAGTTCTTTTTGTAAACATTCTTTCATCACTTTCTTGAGACGCAAGTAAAGACCTCGACCTATGATGGTCGAGGTCATCATTTCTTTATATAAAGATATCTTATCAGATTCCCCGCAATTCGAGAAGTAGGGAAAAGTTGCTAAACTAGCCCTTCCACTACGTTTAAAGGTGCGAACGCAACACCCACCAGGGTGGGGCCGGTGTGCGCGCCTAAAACAAATGAAACCTGACCGGTCGGCAGCCAACTGCATTTAAAGGCCTTATTGATCTTTTCCTTTAATGTCTCCGCTCCTTCAGGATTGCCGGTGTGAACTACCTGAACTTTAATGGAATCAATATTCGGCAGCGTTTTGGAAATCGTATCCACCAAACCGTTCAGCGCATTGGCGAATGAGAGTGCCTGTCCTGCCTGAATATACTTTCCGGTAATCTTATCAACGCCGATAAAGGGCTTGATCTGCAGGACGGAGGCTACCAGGCCTTTCATGTGGCTGATGCGGCCGCCGTGAATCAGGTATTTCAATTCTTTGAGTGTATAAAAAGTGTGCGCTGAAGCGGACATTTCTTCCAACTTGGCCAAAATGCGGTCTAAACTCCAACCGGCTTTGATGGCGTTGAAAGCCGCAGCTACCTGCCAACCGGAAACTGCGGATAGCGTTTTCGTATCCCAGATAGTAATATTCGCTTCAGGCACCAGCTTGGCCGCTGCCCTGGCCGAATCCACCGTACCGCTCAAACCGGAAGACAAATGGATCGATAGAATATCCGGATCTTCTTTTGCAACTTTACGGTACATTTCAACAAATTCGCCGACTGAAGGCTGTGAGGTAATTGGTAATTTTCCGCTTTCATCCAGTTCTTTATAAAAATCATCCGCGCTGATATCAATTCCATCCCGGTAGGATGTTTCGCCCAGACTGACTTTTAACGGTACGATATGTACTTTCAACTGGTCGTCTTCGAGCATTTGTGTGTCGGTGGCGCTATCGGTAACTATCTGCATATCTTCTCCTAAAATTATAATTTTATTATAAATGTTTTTTGTACATATATTCATACAAATTTGTAAATTCCATATAATATATTTATTATCAGGAATAATGTACCTAAACAGTAATTGACACCCACCCGCCGGCATGCTAAAATTCGAGTCTGCTAGCCCCCATCGTCTAGCGGCCCAGGACGCGGCCCTCTCAAGGCCAAAACAGGGGTTCGAGTCCCCTTGGGGGCACTTTTTATTTAATTCCTTAACTTCCTCGCCCTTTAGGGAGAGGACAAGAGGTGAGGGTGTCTTTGTTCCCCCTCATCCCATCCTTCTCCCTTTGGGAGAAGGAGTTCATTGTCCGAAACCCTCTCATTTCTCGGAGGGTGCAGGCAGCCAAATTAGGAGTTCGACCGTAAACCTACCATCACGGATGTATAAAACCACACTTCCATTGTCATCCTGAGGGAGCGAAGCGACCGTGATCGCAAAGCACTCCCACAGGGAGCGATCCCGGTTCGATTTCACAAAAAATACTCAATACTATTAAAAACAAAACGGGAAAACATGACTGCCTTCCCGTTTTTTTCTTATTTTATGTTATTGAAGTTTAGAGAACGACTACGTTCTCGGCCTGGGGGCCCTTCTGACCTTGTGTAACGGTAAATTCTACACGCTGGCCTTCTTCAAGATTGCGGTATCCATCACCAACGATGGCATTGAAATGGACGAAAACATCATCGCCCTGTTCGCGTGAAATAAAGCCGTAACCTTTGCTGCCGTTGAACCATTTTACGGTTCCTTGTTCTTTTTCAGACATGATTTGAAACTCCTTTCTTCCTATATTGCTGGTTTTAGCATGGGTTCCAAATCAAACACTTACTCTTTGTATCAGAACTTTAGTTTAACAAGCAATAAAGTGTACCCTATATTTCAATTCTGTGTGTTAATCTTTTCTCTAAATACAAGCCGTATCTCTGAATAATAGTTGACAATTTATTCTTCATTTAGTATTTATGAAAGCCACAATAGCCCAGAAAATTCGAACTTTTAATTTTGCGGCACTGTAAAAAGAATATAATATCAATATAACTTTACCTTACACTACATTATTAAGTTGGAAATCAGGAGGAATATGTTTCTAAAAAAGGGTACCCTTGCGTTATTGATTGTTTTCGGATTAGTGTTGACTTCCTGCGGCGGTTCAGGAAACCAATCACCCGCTGCCCAGGAAGATACGGCCGCGGTTGAGGCGGAAAGTACAATCGAACCGGTTTATGTGTATATGGATTGCGGTACGGATTATGTTCAAACGGGCAGTGATATTGCCCTGATTTATTACTGGATTGCCCAGACCGAACAGCAAGTGGAGGATTTCGCCAAATCCGTCCAGCACGCTATTTCTGTGGACGGTAAGCCGGTCACGATTAAAGCCTTAGGGACCGAAGCGATTGAGACCACTGAGGATGGGTATTACACCCAGATGTTTCTGGTGAATATCGGGCAACTGGATCCCGGTACCTACGATATTATTACTGTAGCAAACGCAACCGAACCGGTTTTCGACGGTTGGGATTGGTATGGCCCGGACGAGGATACCACCGGTCTGGAAGGGCACTGCCTGCTGACTGTTGGCGATGAAGCGGAAGCACCCATTGCTGAAGAACCCGAACCAGTCGTCCCCACCGAGGTGGTCTGCAGCATCGACAACGATATTCGCTCAGATTGGCAAAATTACCTTTGTGAAACATTTGACGATTCCACTACACTCTGGATTGGAGATGAAGGAGGGACTTCAACCCGTGTGGAAAGCGGCCAATATTTGGTCGATAACTCGACCAAGGTCGCCCAGGGATACACCACCGGTTTCATTTTCCCGGTTTCGGTTGGCGCGGCGCAGGATTACATGATTTCCGTAGACGGTTCAACCGAAAGCCTCTACAAAAGCACTGCCTGGGGTGTTTACGTGCGCAGTACCGAATACGAAATTGTGTACTTCTTTATGATTAACAATCAGGGCCGCTATATGCTGACCGGCTCGTCCGACCAGGAAGCCAATCGCTATTTGGGAAATATCAAAGATGGCTCCAGTAAGGCGATTGTATGGGACGATGTCAACAATATCACCGCGGTGGTAGAAGGCACGCAAATGGATTTCTACGTCAACGGGGAATTGGTCACCAGCCACGAGGCCATTGATGCGGTCAGCCCGGACTTCGGTCTGATCGTATGGGGCGGCGAAGGTGTCAGCGCCTTAAACAGATTCGACAATCTACTGGTGCGGGTGAAATAGTCATCCGGCTAAGAGTCGCATCACAGCACACTTAATCAGCATTCAAAAAAGCGGTTCCTGAAAATCGGGAACCGCTTTTCAATATCTTCTTCCATTCATAGCCTGTATATATAGGACTATTTTTATCTACTTAGTCTTTATTTATATTTCGTTAATGATAATTCCAACAATATTTCCACATACTTAAATATGTATGTATATATCTGTTTAACCTGTAAATAAGGTTAAATCATAAGCGAGGTGGAAATGAGAGCATATAGTTTTGGTGCATTGGCCGTTATAGCCGGCCTGGGATTATTAATGGGAACTGTATTAATGGGATTCGTACCGGCAGATGAAAATTTGGTCGGTAATATCCGCATGCAGCTCACCCTGGGTGTTGATCCGGATACCGGCCAGGTAGATGCCGGGTTGGATTTGCTGGGCGCACAAGCCGATGTGGATGCCAATTTGGGCGAGGGCGACATAGACGTCAATCTTGGTTTGGGCGACACCAACACCGGTGTCGATGTCGATCTTAACGGTGAGGACGGGTCCGGTGTAGACGTTGACCTGCTCGATCCCAATGATGGCTCTGCTAATAATGGCGGCGGGGGTGGGGGCGGAAACGGCGGCAGTGGTGGGGGTGGAGCCGGAGACGGTTTCTTTGGACTGTTCGACACCCCGGTTCCCGATGAACTTATCCCCGAAGAGGAAGTACAGCCGCAGACTGGTTTCCTGGCAGGATTGGGCGATTTCATTCAAGCCAATTGGCAGATCCTGTTGATCCTGCTGGCTATCCTGTTCATCCTGGTGTTCATTTTCAAACGCTGAACCGTACAAAGCGAAAGAAAAGCGGTTGTTTTTATTTACAACCGCTTTTTCCAAATTGTGCGCAAATTCTGGTATTAAATTTCGAGAATGCTGCCGGCCGGAAATTCCTTTACTCGTTCGCCAAACGCATCCTGCAATTGGCTAACGGCATCCATTCCACTACAATGGTTCAGGTAGTAGCGCATTTGGGGATATTCACCATCCAGCACGTCAATTACGTGTCGCAGTGCGGCGCCGTCCGCGCTGATCAAATGTGTGCCGCCCAGCACAGCACGCACCGGTTGGTCGAATTGCTGCCGTACCTGCCGCAAGGTATTCAACAGGCCGGCATGGCAGCAGCCGCAGATCAGCAGGATGCCGCCGGCTGTTTCCAGTACCAACGACATATCGTCCAGATAAGGATCCGTTTCCCAAATCCCATCCACTTTAATAAAGTGATTGGCGCTGCGGCCCTCCAATTCCGCGCGCTCGCGGATCTCACCGCTGGTCCATAAACCGGGCATTATCTCGGCTGGTTGATCGTGTAAATAAAGCTGCCGGTGGTCTTTCAGCGCTTTGCTGCGCTCAGGCAGCCCCATGGAAAGGTACGCGCCATTCTTGCGGGAAAACCGCGGCCGTAAAATATCCGGGTGGGCATAAACAGGCAAATCGGGGTTGGCCTGCAACAGGAAGCCCAGTCCCCCGGTGTGATCATTGTGCCCGTGGCTGAGTGCCAGCGCACGAATGCGCCCCGCATCAAGCCCTAAGGTCTTCAGGTTATACTGCAGCACTTCCCCGCTGCCGCCGCTGTCCCATAAGGCTACGCCCTGGGGCGTCTCGATCCACATGCACAGGCCGTGTTCGCTTTGCAGCCCACTGTCCGGCAGGGCCGTATCGTTTATCACACAAATAATTCTATTCATTAATCATGCTCTCAATATCTAAATACGTAACATTGCCTACTTATAAAATAGTCCGGTTGTATCCGATAAAATGTAACCAATCTCTCCGGTAATGGTTGAGTTTTTCATTTACCCTTGGGCGGCAATGGCACCAGAACAGAAGTTTTCGCCTTATAAGCCTCATAATCAGCCTGCCCGCCCCACTTTTCGTCGGCGCGTTTTTCCAGCAACGGAATGCCGCTGACTTTGGTTAATAAGAAAATCACGAACAGCGGGGAGATAAGCGTCACGAGCTGCCAGCCGTACAACACCGGGAAAGCCGTGATAGCCACCCCCACCCACAGCAGGATCTCGCCGAAGTAATTGGGATGGCGCGACCAGGCCCATAATCCGCTTTGAATAAAACGATCTTTGTTTTGCAGGTCCTTCCGAAACTTACCCTTTTGCGCATCCGCGGCAGCTTCAAAACTCAAACCCGTCAGCCACACCAGAAATCCAATCACTGCGTACCCATCCATGCTGACTTTTATCTGCGCGCTGATCGCAGCCAATGCCGCGGCGGCTGTGAAGCTGATCCATAAGCCTTGAATGGTCCAGGTTAAAAGGAAGCGCAGGAAGTCGGGCTTGATAGCGTCAAAGCGGCTGTCCTTCCCGCTTTTCAAAATACGGCTGAACAGAAAAACGCCCAGGCGGGCCGCCCACAGGATCACCATTCCAGCCAGCAGGTAAGTCCGTTTGTCCACGCTGCCGCTCAGGGTCAAAGCCGCCGCGGTTACACCGATATAGGTCAGGCTGCCGGTCAGGTCATAGAATTTTTCTGTCTGGAAAATAAACGCCGGGATGAACGCAATCCACTGGACGAGAAACGCCAGACCAATTAATAAAGCAAACAGGGGCAGACCCCACGCCCGCAGGCTGCCCTGAATGCCGGCCCAGGCTAATCCGGCAGCGATTAATATCACAATACCTAAGCTGAATAAAGTAGAAAAGGATTTCATCTTCATATCCGGTTCCTCATTCTTCTTTTTTTATTGAATTTTCAAAAAATAATTATTGATGATGTATTTAATATTAGTATATAGAAAATTGATTCTTTATACTATCACAAGCATACTACCTGAAGAATTGACCCGACCATATTTTCATCGATATTAATAGAGCTCCTATATCCACCGGTGAAATTCTTTTATTCCGCGCGGTATAATTTCAAACTCGAAAATAATGAATATTAGGAAGAAATCGATGGATATCAAGCGTATTGCAGTTATTGTGATAGACGGTGTGGGCGCCGGTGAATTACCAGATGCCGCAGAATATGGTGATGTGGGCAGCAACTCATTGAGCAACACCGCCCGTGTTCTGGGCGGAATTAACCTGCCCAACATGGGTGAGATTGGCATCGGAAATATTACTCCCATCCAGGGCGTCCCCCCCAGAAAAGAAACCCGCGGCGCTTACGGAAAATGCACGGAAATTTCCAAAGGCAAGGATTCTGTGACCGGTCATTGGGAATTGATGGGTGTGGAAGTCAAGAAGCCTTTCCCCACCTACCCGAATGGTTTCCCGCCCGAAGTGTTGGACGAATTCAAACGCCTCACCGGCTACGATGTGCTCGGCAACAAACCCGCTTCCGGCACCGAGATCATCAAAGAGCTGGGCGAGGAACACATGCGCACTGGCAAGCCGATCGTTTACACCTCTGCTGACTCGGTGTTCCAGATCGCCGCACACGAAGACATCATTCCCATTCCCGAACTGTATAACTTATGCGATATATCCCGCAAAATGCTGACCGGTGAGCACGCCGTCGGGCGCGTCATCGCTCGGCCCTTCATCGGTGACAGCGCCGAAACCTTCACGCGCACCAAACGCCGCCACGACTATCCCCTGCTGGCCCCCACCGACACCATGCTGGATACGCTCCTCAAAGCCGGCCATAAAGTCTATGCCACCGGCAAGATCGACGACCTGTTCGGCGGGCGCGGCATCACCAAAACGCATCACTCGGTCTTCAACATGGAAAGCATCCAGGCCATGGTTGATTTCATGGATGAGGACTTCACCGGCATGTTGTTCGCCAACCTGGTCGAATTCGACATGACCTATGGTCACCGCAACGATGCTAAAGGCTATGCGCAGAAGCTGGAGGAATTTGATGCTTTTGTGCCCACCATCCGCGCCAAAATGCAGCCGACCGACATCGCCATGGTCGTGGCCGACCACGGCGTGGATCCCACCACCGTCAGCACTGACCACTCGCGCGAGTACATCCCGCTATTGGTCTTTGGCGAGCAGGTCAAGAATAACGTTGACCTGGGCATCCGCGGCTCTTTCGCGGATGTAGCCGCCACCATCGCCGAGGCTCTCGCCGTTACCCCACCGGTAATCGGTAAGAGTTTCCTCAAGGAAATTTCAGCTGATTAATAAAAGCGATTAACTTCATATTATAGAAAGTCGATCATATTGATCGGCTTTTTTATTTTTAAAGTATGAGGATCCACTCACGTGAATCCTCATTATCAATGAAATGGATATAGGTGAAGATATCAAAGGTGATGATTTACTAAAGCACCTCAACCGCACTTTGCGCTGCAGCGATGAACTCCTTGGAGGTGACAGATACACAATACAGCGATTCCATCAGCTTGACCATGCGCTTGGTACCCAGTAATTCAGCCTGCTCCTCTTCAAAATCATTCGCCAAAGTGCAGTCCCGCAGCAGGATGCACTTGTAATCGTGCCATAGGGCATCCACAATGGTGGTGAACAGGCAGGCATCGGCTGAAAAACCCACTACAAACAGATTGTGAATTTTGAGATGCCGCAGCAATAAATCCAGGCGTGTCCCCACAAAACCGCTGTATACGTGCTTGCGAATAAAATACTCGTTTTCCCTGGGCTGCAGCAGCTTGGATATCTTGACGTGGTCGGAATGCCCGTAATGGTACTCTTTCGGGTCAATGTCGTCTTCGGCGAACATGCGCTCCATATCCGTATTCAATTGGCGGCGCAGGACTTTTCCAAACTCGGAATATTCCAGGCCGATCTTGGGAGCGCTGTTATTCAGGTAGATAACCTTCATGCCAATTTCACGGGCTGCGTTCAGCGCCGGCAGCAGGGATTCCTTGACGATCACGGCCTCGTGATCCGCGCTGCCCTTCCAGGCTAATGCCGGACGATCGCGTTTATCTCCCGCCCCCTCTTTCCAGGTTGGAAGCGGATCATCCGGGTGATGGCCTAATCCATACACATCCACAACCAGGAACGCGGATTCCGAGAGTTTGGCCGGGTATTCTTCGTAAGCATATCCGGCATATTTATCTGAAGGGAACAATTGAAAATAGCGTGTGTTGAAATTCAATGTTTTATCCATGCATATACTCCCAATCTGATCTAGCAACTCTGTTTTACAGATTCTCTTTGCTGTGTTCCAAGAATATCACCAGAAACGTAACGAAGCACAGTATGTTTATCGGCTTCCTCATGTTGGAAATCTTTAATAATTCTGCCCTGGCGCATAACCATGACGCGATGGGACAATCCCAAAACTTCATCAATCTCAGAGGAATTGAACAATATCGCTAACCCATTCTTCGCCAACTCCTGGATGAGTAAATATATTTCCGATTTCGCACCCACGTCAATACCGCGTGTCGGGTCATCCAAAAGCAAAACTTTGGGCTGTGTGGCCAGCCACTTGGATATGACTACTTTTTGTTGGTTCCCCCCGCTCAAATCCAACACTGCTTTATCCGCCGAGCTGGTGGAAATACTGAGCTTTTTAATATATTCCGATGAAAGGGTATTGATCCGGGATTGATTAGTCAGCCCCAGAAAATTAAGTAATTTCTTGAGGATCACCAATGAAATATTTTCCTTGATCGACCAGCGCATAATCAATCCATGGTCGCGGCGGTTGGCCGGGATTAACCCGATCCCGCTATTGATGGCTCCAGTGGAAAAATGGATATGCTGTAGTTGGCCATTCAACAGGATCTCGCCGCTGTCGCAGGCATCTATCCCAAATAAGACATGGAATAATTCCCTGATCCCGCAGCCTTCCAAACCCGCAAATCCCAAGACCTCGCCTGGCCGCACACTAAAGTTGATATCCGCCAACTTACCGGCAGCGTTGAGGTTCCTGACTTCAAAAATCGGTTTATCATCCACTTTTAAATCAACAATTTTGGGAAAAGCTTCATCCAGCTTGCGTCCGATCATTTTGGAGATAGCGAAAGGCACGTCTACTTCATTCTTATCCCAGGTACCGATATAGCCCCCATCCCGCAAGACTGTAATACGGTCGCATATCTGGAATACTTCCTCCATGCGGTGGGAAATATAAAGGATGGTAATGCCCTGCTCTTTTAGGCGCACAATCAAATCAAACAGAGCCTTGGTTTCCTTATCGGTAAGCGCTGAATTAGGTTCATCCATGATAACAATCTTGCCCTCATAAACCAGGGCCTTGGCAATTTCAATGATCTGTTGGTCCGCGATGCTTAGATTTCCTACATTGGCGTTCAGGTCGATATTCACACCCATGCGGTTGAATACGTCACATGCCAACGCGCGCATTTTTTTGTCATCAAGTAAAAAGCTGTGGGAAATCTCCTTGCCGGCAAAGACATTGGAGACCACGTCCAAAGCCGGAAAACAATAGAATTCCTGGTAAATAATGTTAATACCCGCTTCATGCGCCTGATGCGGGTTTCCAAAATCAATTTCTTTACCCTCCAAAAGAATTTTGCCTGAGTCCGGCTGGTAATTGCCCGCAAGGATCTTCATCAAGGTGGATTTGCCGGCGCCGTTCTCCCCAACAATAGCATGCACTTCCCCTCTTTTTACGGAGAAACTGACGTGATTGAGCGCATGGACGCCGCCAAAACGCTTGTCGACATTTTTTAGTTCAAGAATTACTTCTTTGCGGGACATTCATTCTCCAATATTTCAAGTAAAATTCTTTTGGGGGGATCAGAGCGGGAATCCCGCTCTGATCCCTGCACGGTAAATTAATCAGTAAACGGAACTACGTTCGCCTTGATGGATTCTAGATTCTCTGCCAGGAAATTCTTGTACCATTCCTGCGCTACGGCAGAATCAGCAGCTCTTTCCTTGACCGATTCCAGATTATCAATTGTAACAATTTCAGCCGGGAGCAGTACTTGCCCGGCAGGCAGCTCGGCACCATTGACCACGTGATCGATCATGAAATACATGGGCAAATAACCCTGCAGATAGGGGTGCTGGCCAATAGCCGCATCCACAAAGCCATTCTCAATCGCATCCAATGTCTCAGGAATTAAATCAGCGGTGACAGTAACGAAATCGATTCCTTCTTCATTGAGTTTAGGCATCAAGTCGGCAAAGGTGGGGCCTTCGAAGGTGCACAGGCCAATCCCTGCAACGATGTCCGGGTTGGCGGTAACAGTATTTTCCCAGAACGCGTAGTTGGTAGTCTGTTCCGCGGTGGAATCATAGGTTTCCACAACAATGTTGGGGTAATCCGCGAAGACTTCGCGGGCGCCCTGATCGCGCAACTGCAGCGGCAGCGCCGGCGGGTAGCAGGAACCGATAATCACTAAACCTTCGGTAATGCCTGCGTCGATGACTGCCTGGGCTTCCGCGCGGCCGAATTCCACTTCGTTTGCGCCAAAATATGCCTGGCGGGGTGTTCCGGGTGCGTCGCCGTTGGCAACCATGATGATCTTGGCTTCTTCAGCGTATTGGTTCAGGATGGGCGTCCAGGGATCCTGAGGATTCGGGACAAGCGCCATTCCGGATGGGTTCTTGGCCAGCAGACCTTCAAACATGGAGATCGCCGTGGGGGCATCCATCTTGGTCGGGCCGGTTACTTCGCAATCGACCGCGTCGGGATATTCAGCGCAGGCGGCTTCCGCGCCCACTTTGATTTCCACAGAAAACTCGGACTCGAAGTTATGCATGACAAAGCCAAAGAAAGCTTTTTCCTGCGCAGCGGTGTCTTCAGCCATTTCCCCATCGGCGGCAGGTGCAGCCTCTGCGGCTTCAGCAGCCGGTTGGCAAGCGATGAGAGCCAGAGAAGCGATGGCCAAGATACAAATTAGTGACAGAACTCTTTTCGACATTTTTACTCCTTTAATTTTCAATAGGTACTTCCAATAAAAAACCAAATTCTTCTTAGTTCACCTCCGTCGACCTTTTAGTTACCACATTTATGATTTGCGCTGTGTCTTAAGCACAGTGCTCACTGCTACGGCAATCAAGATAACTGCGCCGGTTACAAAATTATTCCAATATGCCCCTACACCCATCAACACCAGGCCATTGCGTAGAATACCGATCAGGAAAGCGCCCAGGAAAGCACCCAGAACAGACGCATAACCGCCATTCAGGTCAGCTCCGCCGATCACCGCCGCGCCAATAGCGTCCATTTCCATGCCGGAACCGACATTGGGGTCAAAGGTTTGGAAGAAGGACAGGAGCACGCCGGCGGCGATGGCAGCGACAACACCACTCATCACCATCACACTGAGACGAATTCTTTTTTCGTTGATTCCAGCGAAAACGGCCGCCTGTTTGTTCGCGCCAACTGCCAGAACATGTCTGCCGAACACACTTTTCTTCAATAGGATATGGCCGATGATCGCCACAACAATAAATATAAAAAACGGCACCGGTAATCCGGCTATCTTTCCCGGTCCTAATTCAAGGAAAGATGACTCCTGCCAGATGACGATGGGTTTGGCATTGCTTAACCCTACCGCCAACCCCCAGAACAAATTGGTCGTGCCCAGGGTGATGATCATTGGATGGACGTTGAAAACCAGGCTGAGGCCGCCATTCAGTAAACCGCAGAGCGCGCCCAGCATGATCCCTAAACAGAAAGCCAGCCATGGATTCATGCCCTTGTCCATCAACCAGGCCATGACAAAGGTAACCAGCGTAATAATTCGGCCGACAGAAATATCAATCTGCCCCGACCCGATTACAAATGACAGGCCGATTGTCAATAAGCCGTAGAATGAAACCTGCCGGCCAACTTTGAGCAAGTTGCTGACCGAGAAGAAATACGGACTGCCAAAACTAAGCAGCAAAACCATTACCAGGACAGCAGCCAACACGCCTACTTCATCAAAATGGAATTTCCGGCCGGGATTATTAAGTCCCGTCTCCGCGCTATCCGCCTCATCCCGCACTTTCTTTTTCAGCTTGAACAATTGGCCCATTTATAATTCTCCAAATTTGTGATGTTTATTTCGCTAATCGGTTCTCAGCTTCGTCTAGCACGCTATTCCAGTTTTTCAAAAAACTCTTACGGAATTTGACTACCGGGCCAAACTCTTCATATTCCTCGGCATCCAGTCCACCTTCTTCGTAACCCCGGCAGAAATCAGGCAGTTTTTCCATTAATTCTTCGATGACATATTCCGGAACCGGATTGTGGAGGCGTTCGACAACCGGGATATCTGACCTTAATAATTCATCCGCCATGCCGCTCCAATTGATCGTCACGCACACATCCCCGCCTACCATCTCGGTAAAATGCTGCAAGCCGCGTGCGCCGCCGCCCACGAAAGTCACCCTGTACCCGCGGTCGACGTAAATCTGATATAGCTTGCGCGCGATGGCGAGGCCGGACTGCCAGAGTATGTCAGGTGAAATATCGATACCGCCCCGGGCAGCTTCCTCAGCCAAATATTCATCGTAGATTCCGGTAATATGAGAAATATAGAGTTTGGGGAACTTTCCGCTTTTCTCGCTCACCTTTTTATAGAGCTCACATAGATCAATGGCCTGTTGGATCGCAAAAACTTCAGTGGCATTGATCGGGATATCTTCTGCGATCAGAGTCTCCATCGCAATCAAACCCGATTTTGTGGTTGGAATTTTGCAGCAGATATTCTTGCCAACCTGGCGATTTTTATGCGCTTCACGGATCACTACTTCCGGGTCATCTTCGTTGACCGGGTCTCCCTGAATGCTGACAAAGCCATTCTCGCCCTGGCTTTCCTCGTAGATTGGCAGGAACTTTTCGGCGATGGGTCCGATCAGACGGCGCTGCAATTCCTCTTCCGCGGCTGTCGCAGAGGAGGCTTCTTTAAGCACCTGATCAAAAATCTGGTTCGCGTATTCTTTTTCGCGCGGACGGTCAAAGATCATCTTGCCGCAGTAAGAAGGGTTGCAGGTACAGCCCATGGCGCCTTCGGCAATAGCCCAATCGGCTTCCTCGCGGGTCGGGTTATTAATCCAGAATTTTGTCCGTGTGAGTCTTTCTACTCTATGAAAATAATTATTCGTCATCAGTTTTCCATCCATTATTTTTTCACCAAAATATCGCGCATGGCTTCAAAACCATACTGCCCGCTGGTATAAATCGGCACACCGAATTCTTTCTCAGGTTCCGGATATGAAAGCAGGAACACGGACATGGACAGCTGCGCGAAAACAACACTATCAATCTTTTCTTCTTTTAACTTAGCCCTGACTGCCTCTGCCAAAGCGCGGTTATGCCCTTCAATGTCAAACTTAGCCAGGCATTCCCAGGGTGTTTCTGTATGCAGGCCGCTGATTTGAATCTTTCCCGCTTTACCCATGCGTGCGGCGGTTTCCTCTAGCAGCAACTGGGTACTTTTGACCGTGGGTCCATGCGTGGCAACCACCAATATCCTGCCCCCGTGGTTTACGGCTTTTTCCATCATGGGCAGGTCTATGGGGAGCACCGGTACGCCGTAAGGTTCAAGTGCTTTGGCAACGAAGGGGTAAGAGCGGTTCATGGTCGAACAGGTAATCAGGACCGCGTCCACTTGCGTCAGTTCAACCAGGTCAACCGCATAGCGCGCCATGGCATCGATGTTGGATTGCGGCGGAGTGGCTTCGCCGTTGCGATAGGCTTCCATGAAATTCAACTGCATGGCTTCCGTGCCTGCGTTGATCAAATGAACGCCGGGCAAGTATTTTCGGCCAAAATAAGTTGCCCACAACATGATCCAGGAACTGCCATTCAGGACGCCCAATTTCTTTCCTTTTAGTTCTTCCTCTCCGTAAGATTCAGGACCTAAATGGGCGATGCCCATTACCTTCAGGTAATCGCGGAAAAGGCCAAGGCCGTTTACTTCTTCCCATGGATATGAATTCATTACAGCCTGCTTTCTTTTAACTTGATGGATTCTACTGCCGCTTTGGCAATGTCCTCCGGCTGCATTTGATAATACTGGAATAGCTCTTCAATTTCGCCGCTGTCCACCCAATGGTCGCGGATTCCGATTCGCTTCATCGGAACCGGATAGTTCTCAACCAATACCTCCGCCACCGCCGCGCCAAAGCCGGCAATGATGGAAGCGTTTTCTGCCGTGACCGCGCAGCCGGTTTTCGCGACCGATTCGATGATCATGTGTTCGTCAATGGGTTTGATGGAAGCCAAATGGATCACTTCCGCGGAGATATTCTCCTTTGCCAGCATTTCGGCCGCTTTCAGGCAGCGGTCCGTCATCATACCGGTTCCGAACAACGTCACATCGGAACCCTCCCTGACCAGGCGGCCCTTACCCCACTCGAAAACATGATCTCCCCCAAAGATATCGGGGAGCGCATAACGAACCACGCGGAAGTAGACCGGTCCGGGTGTCTCATAAGCCGTCTTCATGATCGCGCGCATATCGGCCGGGTCGCCCGGAGCAGCCACCTTCAAATTCGGGATGGTACGCATAAAGGCGATATCCTCAAATGAATTGTGGGAAGCACCGGCCTTACTGGTGGGAAGGCCGACATACGATCCGGGCACTTTTACATCCAATTCAGGGAAACAAATCGATAAAGCAAATTGGTCGATGGATTTGCGGGAAACAAACGAGGCAAATGTACACGGGAAGGGCTTATACCCGACTGTTGCCAGGCCGGCCGCGATGCCAAACAGGTTTTGCTCTGCGATGCCTACTTGAATAAAACGTTCCGGGTATTTTTCTTTAAAATAGCTGATACGTGTTGAGGTATGCAGATCAGCATCCAGCACTAAAATATCATCGTGTTCCTGGCCTAATTCAGCCAATGTTTGGCCGAAAATTTCGCGCATTTGGGGATTCTTCGTACTCTCTTTGTCAGACATTTCTATTTATCCTTCCAACCGGCTGTAACCCTGCTCAGGTTTTCCATACCGCAGCGAGAGCTCGCGCAGCATTTCATCTGTTTCTTGCGGAGATGGGTGCTGTGTATGCCATTTATAGTTAAATTCTGTTTTATCAATGCCGCGCCCTTTTACGGTATGGGCAATCACCATGATCGGTTTTCCGCGCGGCATGACCCAACGCGCGCGGTAGAACGCGTCGTACAATTCCTGGATATCGTGGCCATCCACTTCAACGACATCCCACCCAAATGCCTCCCATTTTTCACGCACGGGTTCAATAGCCATTTCATCCCAAACGAACCCTTTTGCCATGACCTTGTTGTAATCCAGGATCGCCACCAGATTATCGAGATGATAATGACCGGCAGCCATAGCCGCTTCCCAAATATTTCCGGAGCTGGATTCGCCGTCGCCAATGAGGCAATAGATCCTGGATTGGGATAGTTCTTTCTTGCGGACGCCCCAAGCAGCGCCAACCGCGATGGACAACCCCATGCCCAATGAACCGCCGGAACTCTCCAGCCCTTTTGTGCGGCGCATATCCGTATGCCCTTCAATACCGCCAATTTGGCAGTAGCGATACAGGTCATCAATCGGGAAAAATCCCTTCAATGCCAGAGTGGCATACAGCGCCGGTGAAGCATGTGCTTTGGAAAGGAAAAACCGATCTCGTTCTTCAAGACCGGGATTCTTGGGATCCACTTTCATTACCTGGAAATAAAGCACAGCCATAATTTCAGCCATTGATAAAGATCCACCCGGATGCCCCCATTGCCCGCAGGTGATCATTTCCAGGCTTAAGCGCCTGATTTGGTAAGCGTAATCTTCCAATCGAGCGACCTGCTCGTTTTGTAGCCGCATTTGGTGACCTCCAGTAGAACAAAATGAATGATTCAACGGTATTAATTTATCAGGTAATATACAAATTGTCAATATATTGTATACAAATTAACCAATATATTAATACACCATCAAGCGTATTTATATAATATAATTCAGGTATGAGCGATAAAATCACACTTCAAGAAGAGGCCTACCTTTTCATCAAATCCAAGATCCTCAACCTCGGTTTTAAACCGGGTGAATACATCACCGATCTGCAAATCGCGGAAAACCTGAATATCAGCCGCACGCCGGTTCGTGAAGCTTTCCGTATTTTGGAACGGGAAGGGTTGTTGATCTATGAACCTAAGAGAGGATGGAAGGTTTATTCACTCACCCTTGACGATATCAATGAAATCTTCGAAATAAAGATTAACCTTGAAGCGTTGTTAGCCAGAAAAGCAGCCCATTGCACAGACAACGCATTAAGGATAGAGTTGAAGCAAACTATTACTGCCATGCGCGAAGCAGCCGATGGCGATGATGTGGATTCCTGGGTTAACCTGGACAAGAATTTGCACAGTTTGATTTTCACCATGGCGGACAACCACCGCGCCATGACCTACATTGAAAATTTAAATGACCAGTGGAACCGCCTGCGGATTGGATTTTCGGCGCGCACCGGCCGTATGGGCCGCTCCATCATCGAGCATGAAAAACTGGTGGAAGCCATTTTATCCGGAGATGAGGAACTAGCCGAAAAAGAGACAGTCGAGCATCTGGAGAAAGTCCGGGACGAACTTACTTCCCTGTTGATCAACATGGTACTGCCTTATGCCCGTGACGGCATCTAGATTTTATTGCGGCGACCCACCTCCTATAACAAAAAAGCTGAAAGGATTTTTCAGCTTTTTTTATTTCTGAAACCACAGCGGATTTTCTGTCCCGTCCTTGATCCATTATTCGTGGGTTCCTTTTAGGAGAGCATGTAATTCTATATTGACTTTTTGTAAAACATGTTGTACATTAACGGCATGAACGAGAAAACTTTTAAGCTACTCAAATCCTTGGTAACGGCTTTCCTGGCCGCACTGGTATTCCTGGCTATCCTGCGGGCGCAACTGGCATTGGCCGTGATCGCCGGCGTCGCGGGAATCTTATTCCTGACGATCGTTCGTACGACCGGCAATCTGGTCGTTGACGAGCGTGAACAAACCGTGCGCGAGAAAGCCGCCCAAATGACCTATCTCATCTTCGCCCCCACATTGGGGCTGAGTTCCCTGGGTCTGCTGGTGTTGAGCCATGATTCCAATTACTTTCTGGAATCCCTGGGTGTGATCTTTGCCTACCTGACGCTCTTCCAAATCACCCTGTATACCTTGTCGTCTTTCTTCATCGACAGAAAGCTTGGGGGCTATGGACAGGAAGAATAACCTCAAGGTGCTGCGCGCTATGCACGACCTGACACAGGAGCAGTTGGCCGACGCGCTGCGGGTCAGCCGCCAGACCGTGATTGCTATCGAGAATGATAAATACCTGCCTTCGCTGACATTGGCTTTCCGCATCGCGCGCTATTTCAACGTCAAGATCGAAGAGGTTTTTTACTACACGGGAGATGAAAGTGAGCAATAAAACCAAGAAATTCATGCGGGTGCTGGGTTACCTCGCCATCCTGGGCATCAGCCTGTTTGTGATGCTGTTCGTGGTCTCATCCACGTGGATCGGCTACAACGTGAAAAATGAGTGCGCTTCCGCAATCAGCCATTACGGTGGTGATTGTGTGGAAGCTTTGTCCGCCCAGCTGCTGGATGAGAATCTGGATTACGGCACGCGCAACTCGACTACCTGGGCTCTGGGTGAGATCGGAGACCGGCGCGCATTGCCGGTGTTGGAACGCCTATTCACCGGTGATATTCCCGCACGTGAATCCTGGGATGGAACTCTCAGCCAATACGAGCTGCGAAAAGCTATCAAACTGATTAAGAGCGGTTTCAACCTGACCCATTGGGCCTGGCGCTTCAGCTTGGATATGGGTGAGGCTGCTCTAGAGAAGCCGATTCAGGAAACCGTTGTGATGAGCGACCCGCAAGATGATTATTACAGCCTGGCGCAGACCATCGCCGAGTCCGAAGGGTTGACGCTCGCCGATAACCTCACCCAGGCCATCGCCCACCGGCCCACATACATCCTGTGGGTGGCCGCGCCGCAAGCGCTCGATGAAGCCGCCTTGTGGCAGACCGGGGACATTTTCAAAGACATGGATTACTATCCGGCCCTGGGCATCATCAGCGGCGGGACAATGGAAATCGCCGAACAATTATGGCTGAACGGTCAACTGACGCGTAATGGAGAAAATTATCTGGGTTCCGATGTGGAGGTGGATCAGGGTGTCCTGGAAGCGCTCATCGTGGACCTGAACCAACCCGAAGGCGCGCCCCTACACCTCACGCATGATACCCTCGTCCAAACTCTGGGAAAATCGGATTACTTCTATTGGGTGCGGCACGTATCCGCTACCCGTTGGATGTGGGATACCTCCGAGAACGCAGGCGAGGACGGCGACCTGACCGCCGCGGAGGTCCCCGCGCTGGGCCCCATCGTGATCCAGACGCCCAGCTGCGGCTCCTTCCAGCCCTGGAAAGAGGATTCGATCGCCATGGGGTTCATCAACCAGGGCGCGGCGGCTTACATCGGGCACGTACAGACTGCCGTGGTCAGCAACTCCTTCCTGATGCGCAAAGGCTACGTCGTCCCGGACATGTCCACCTGGCAGGAGTTTTCGCTGGGTGTACTGGCCCAAGTGCGCAGCCGCATGGAAGCGCGCGTTTCATCCAGCACTCCGCTGTACTTTATGCTGGGCGATCCGCGCGCCTATCTGTCCGCCGAACAGCCCTACACCATCATCGCGGATGAAGTCGATGGAACGACCCGCCGCATCGCGGGTGAAACGGATTTCCTCGGTTACCTAGCCGTCAAAGTCGATGACGGCGCTGGTTATAATTTCGTACTCGTCTCCGGCCTGACCACTGCCGGCGAAAGCGATTTCTTCTTCAACAACGACCTGCAAACGCTCAACCTGGGCGGGGACAAATACCTGGTCTTTTTCCAGGATAGCGGCACATTCGAGATCACCCTCAATGAGAAGACGCCCTGGTATTGGCCAATGGGGGACGGTTTGGTGGACGCGCTGGACTACAACTGGGTCACCATGAACACTGTCTACAACCCGCTCTCGCTGGTGTTCCTGGCCGGGTTGGTCATTTTGTTGCTGGTAAAAACCCGGCGCAAAAATCCCGTAAAGAAATCCCTGAAAGATTATCGCGGATTCTTCATTGCAGGCGTTCTGCTGGCCGCCCTGCACGTCGCCTACGTGCTGTTGCGCATGGGGCGCTACACTGTCAGCGCAGACGCCGTCGGCTACACACCCGTGCAGCTCGTGTTGGGGTTCATTGGAACCGTCAGCACCGTTTCCGCCGGCCTGATATTGGTTCGCGACGCGCGCAAGCCCTTCAGCCGCTTCCTTGGCTGGACCGTGGCCATCCTGCCGCAAGCCCTGCTGACCGCCTTCAAACTCTTCACCATCAGCGCCACCGACCTGATGTATATAGCCCAAAACACCGTGCGTCAGCCCCTGTGGAATTTCAACGTCGTCTGGCTCTCCCTGATCGCGTTGGTCGTTGACCTGCTCTTGGTACAGGGAGCTTACTGGCTGACAAAAAGCCTGGTTAAATAAAGCAAAAAGGCTTGCCGAATATCGGCAAGCCTTTTCTTTCTTTAGGTATAAAGTCAGGCAAGAATGCTTGATCTCCAATTTCCCCGTAGGTCAGGCATTCGCCTGCACCCTACGGGGTGTGCCTGACGATTATGGTGATTGAAAATGTCACACAAGAATGTGTGACCTACAATTCTCGTATATGTCAGGCATTCGCCTGCACCCTACGGGGTGTGCCTGACAAAAGAAAAAGATTCTATTCTGGAGGGGGCAGACGTATGTATTACCTGCAATTTCCCCGTAGGTCAGGCATTCGCCCATACCCTTTGGAGTGCGTCTGACAAGCTTTATAGGCAACAAACCTCGCGTAGGTCAGGTATTCTTGCCTGACGATTATGGTGATTGAAAATGTCACACAAGAATGTGTGACCTACAATTCTCTCGTAGGTCAGGCATTCGCCTGCACCCTACGGGGTGTGCCTGGCAAAAGAATAAGATCCTATTCTGGAGGGGGCAGACGTATGTATTACCTGCAATTTCCCCGTAGGTCAGGCATTCTTGCCTGACAAATACAGTGACCTGTAATTTCCCCGTAGGTCAGCATTATTATCTGATCCTTTATTTACTCAAAATCCATTTTCTGAATCACTTCAGGTTCCCCATTCAATCCCCAAGTGGAACTATATACCCCTTCATCAATCCACTTTGTAAGACTTGAATATTGCCACTTTCGTGGAGCATCCACATATTTATGTTTAACTGGGTTCCAGTGAATGTAATCCAAATGACTTTTTAAATCACTCTCGTTGCGAATGATATGATCCCAAAAACGTTTCTGCCAAAGAACCAGACTTTTTTGTATTTTATGAGCCTTTTTATAATTCGCCGTGTAATTCCCTTTAATACTCTTCATAATGGTAGAAAAGTTGCTTTGTCCTTCAATCATTTGGATAATGATGTGAATGTGATCGGGTAAAACAACGTAGGCAATAAGTTTATATGGATGAAGAAGTTCAACGTTCTTAATTGTTGTGAATAGTAAATGGATATTTTGTGGATCTTGAAAGATACAAATCCTGTTGTTAGTTACCGCAGTGATGAAAACCATTGTATTGGGAACATAGTAGCGGCGGAGGTTTGACATAAACCAATTATAAGATTCTCATTGCAAACACAACATCAATAGTGAAGATATAAAAAGATTGTCATCACTTAACAGAATAACCTCACACACTCCGGAAAGACAGGTGAATGTGTGACTTAGATTTCTCGCGTAGGTCAGGCATTCATGCCTGACGATTTTGGTGACCTACATTTCCCTCGTAGGTCAGGCATTCATGCCTGACGATTATAGTGACCTACATTTCCCTCGTAGGTCAGGCATTCGCCTGCACCCTTGGGGCGTGCCTGATTGGGATAAGGTCACACAGGAATGTGTGACCTACATCGCCCGTGTAGGTCAGGCATTCTTGCTTGACATTTAGAATTTAACTCAACACCTTGCTCAGGAAAGCCTTGGTTCGTTCTTCTTTCGGCTGGCTGAACAGCACTTTCGGCGTGGCTTGCTCGACGATCAGCCCGTCGTCCATCAGGATGGCGCGGTCGGCCGCGGCGCGCGCGAAACCCATCTCGTGCGACACCACCACCATGGTCATGCCCTCTTTGGCCAACGCCAGCATGACGTCCAGCACTTCCTGGATCATTTCCGGGTCCAGCGCGCTGGTAGGTTCGTCAAACAGCATGATCTTGGGATTCATGGCCAGCGCACGCGCGATAGCCACGCGCTGCTGCTGCCCGCCGGAAAGCTGCAGCGGATAGCAGTCCGCCTTGTCGGGAATGCCGACCTTGTGCAGCAGCTCCATGGCAATCTCGTGCGCTTCTTTTTTGTCGCGCTTGCGGATGATGCGCTGCGCCAGGGTGATATTATCCAGCACCGACAGGTGCGGGAACAGATTGAATTGTTGAAAGACCATGCCCACCTCCGTGCGCACAGCGTTGATGTTCTCGGCACTGTCCAGCGGGATGCCGTCCACCACAATGCTGCCCTGGTCGAATTCCTCCAGGCGGTTGATGCAGCGTAGCAGCGTAGACTTGCCCGATCCGGATGGGCCGATGATGACGATCACTTCGCCGCGCCCGACATTCAGGTCGATGCCGCGCAGGGCATGCACCTTGCCGAAGTGTTTGTGAACATTTTCGATCTGGATGATAGTGTCAGTCTGCATGTTCACCTCTCATAGCGGCTGTGTTTTTCCAGCCATTTGACCACACGCGCCGCGACCAGCGTCATCACCAGATACAGCAACGCTACCATCATCCAGGTTTGTATGGGGATGAAATTAGCCGCCATAAATTCCCGGCCTCTTCGGGTCAGGTCGGCCACCGCCACTACGCTGACCAGCGAGGAATCTTTCAAGAGCGTGACGAACTCGTTGCCGATGGGCGGCAGGATCACGCGGATGGCCTGCGGCAGGATGACATGCCCCATGGCCTGGAAATAGGTCATGCCCAGGCTGCGGGCTGCTTCCATCTGGCCTTTGGGGATGCTCTCAATGCCGGCCCGGTACACTTCGCTCATGTAGGCCGCGTAGCAAACCGTCATGCCCAGGATCGCCATGACAATCGGGTTGGCTTTGTAGTCAATAAAAGCCTGGATATTCCAGGCATGCCCCAAGTCCTTGACCATGGCAGGGAAGGCAAAATACCAGATGATCAACTGCACCAGCAGCGGTACGCCGCGCACAACTTCCACGTATACGCTGGCGATGCCGCGAATGATTGTATTGTGAGAAGTACGCCCCAACCCGCCGAACAATCCCAGCACCAGTACCAACACAAAGGAAATCATGGTGGTGTAGAGCGTGACCCAAATGCCGTCCCCCACGAATTTCAGGATGCGGTTATAGGGGTCAGGTTTGGTAGTGACCAGCAGGATAATCAGCAAGACCACAATCGCGACTAATAACCACCATTGATCGATGTCCTTAAATTTCTTATGGAATCCGTTTTCGCGTTTGGGTGTTTCTTCCAATTCAGGTGTTTTCTGCATATTTGCCATTCTATTGTGAAAGATTGTCCCTTCCCCCGGAGGGGTGTTTCACGATCGATACTCCACGCTTCGCTCCGAGAAGGAGCCCGGGGATTAAAATCTCGAAAAAAAAAGCCTGCGGTAAAAACTACCGCAGGCTCATTTTAACCGATTTTACTCGGCGCCGGTAACCAACCACTTGGTAATCAGTTGATCAACCGTGCCGTCTTCCCGGAGCGTGCCCAGGGCTTCGTTGACCTTGGTCTGCAGGTCGGTCTTGTCTTTGCAGAAAGCGATACCATACTTCTCTTCGGTGAAGGCTTCGCCAACCGTCATTAATTCTTCGGAGTACTGGCCCACGAAAGCATCCGCGGTGGGTTTGTCGGCGATGACCGCGTCCACCTGGCCGTTGATCAGGTCAAGCATTGCCAGATCGTAGGTGTCGTAGGGTTTGTATTCCACGCCTTCGATAGCCTGTGCTTCGATTTCACCGGTGGTGCCCAATTGCGCGGCCACAACCAAACCGGTCAGGTCGTCTTTGCTGGTGATGTTGGCTTCGTCTTTGCGCACAACCACGATTTGTCCGGCGTCCACGTACGGGTCGGAGAACAGCATGGCGGCCTGGCGTTCCTCGGTGATGGTGATGGCGGCAATAGCCATGTCGTACTGGCATTCGGAAACACCCGCGATCACGGAATCGAAGGGGGTATTGACCCATTCAATTTCCATACCGGCGGCTTCGGCAACGGCGTTCATCAATTCAACATCGAAACCGGTCAGTTCCTTGGTGCTTTCGTCCACAGTCTCAAAGGGCGGGAATGTGGCGTCGGTTGCAACGGTAACCTTCGTGGTTTTCGCAGAGCAGGCGCCCAGGAACAGCGCAGCCAGCACCAATAAGGACGCAGCAGTGATTAAATATTTTTTCATTTCTCCTCCAAAGGAATCAGTAGTAATTGGTTTTTTGTGGGTATGCTTAACTACTACGTTTTAAGCCGGAAAATTATAGCATAGGCTCTTAGCAGGCATATTGTTTTTGAATCATTTACTCCCTTAAATTTTCCCTACCCACATTTATTTATAATTTTATACCTTAAAATGCTACAATTATTTTATGAGTTTATCAAAGGGGTTAAAAGCACTGGCCCAAAAGGCCATCCAGCGCTTTTCCGCAAAGAAGCCTCTGGACGATATCAACGGAGTTTTCTTCGGCGAGAATCATTTTCTGCGCGTGGTCACCCAACCCAGCGGAAGGCCGGAATACGTTTCGGATGTTTCGAACGCGGTGACCAGTTTCCAGCTGGCTGAAAATTACGGCAACATCGGATTGATCGCTCATAACTACTTGAGCGGCCGCTACTTTAAAGAGCTCAGAATCGGCGACCACATCTTTACCATGAACGGATTCCGCCAGCAGCGCATCTACGAGGTGACCAGCATTCGGCGCTTCCAGGCGCTTAACCCGCGTAGTTCCCGCAGCGATTTTATCGATCTCGATACCAGCCAGCGCTTTACGGTAAACGACGTCTTTCGCCAAATCTACGCAGGAAACCATCACCTCACCCTGCAAACCTGCATTCAAAACGGCAGCGACCAGGAATGGGGGCGGCTGTTTGTCATCGCCGAGCCGATCTATACCATCCAGCAATCCGACACCAGTTACCGCGAACATCCTTAACCCAGTTTTAACCTTTCGAAAGTCTTCAAGGCTCGTCAGTCTCCATATCACTATATAATTCAATCAATAAATAATTTTTACTGGAGGAATTTTCAATGGGTGATGAAATCAAAAAACGGGCCATCCGTGCCTGGACCATGTACGATTGGGCCAACTCTGCGTTCGCCACGACCGTTATGGGGGCAATTCTGCCGAATTATTTCAGCCTTTTTATTGCCGGCGATAATTCATTGACCTTATGGGGCTACACAGTTGCCATCGGCAGCCTGATCGCTGCCGTGCTCAGTCCGGTGTTGGGCGCGATTGCCGATTACCGCGGATCGAAAAAGCTCTTCCTGGGCATTTTTGCCGCCATCGGTATCCTCTCGACCGCATTGATGTTCCTGATCCGCACACCCGGAGATTGGCTGCTGGCTTGCATTCTGTATATCGTTGGCACCATCGGTTTCGCGGGTTCGCTGGTGTTTTACGATGCCCTGCTGCCGCACGTAGCCGAACCGGACGAAATGGATATGGTTTCCTCGCGCGGATATGCCATGGGTTACATCGGCGGCGGGCTGCTGCTGTTGATCAACGTCGCCATGATCTTCATCGGGCCAAAATTCCTCCCCAGTATGAGCGAAGCGGACGCCACCGCCCTGATGATGCGTCTCAGCCTGGCCAGTGTGGCCATTTGGTGGGCTGCCTTTTCCATTCCCCTCTTCCGGGATGTCCAGGAACCGCCCCGCAAGATCGAAGCCGGTGAGGAGAAATTCAATCCGGTAGCGGTCGGCTTCCAGCGTTTCTTCAAAGCGCTGAAAGACATCCGTAAATTCCGCGACCTGTTCATGTTCCTGCTGGCTTTCTTTGTGTACGCCAACGGCATCGGCACCATCATCACCATGGCAGTGGCCTTCGGCTCTGACCTGGGCTTTAGTTCTACCATCTTGATCGGCACCCTGCTGATGGTGCAATTCGTGGCCGCGCCTTTCGCCATTCTGTTCGGCAAACTCCCTGAGAAACTGGGCACTAAACGGACAATCTACCTCAGCCTGATTATCTACACCCTGGTCGCAATTGTTGGGTACTTCATGACCAAGGAATGGCATTTCCTGCTGCTCGGTTTTGGCGTTGCCACTGTGCAGGGCGGCAGCCAGGCCTTGAGCCGCTCGTTGATTGGCAAGTTAATGCCCAAAAATAAATCAGCCGAGTTTTATGGCTTTTTCAGCGTTTCCGAAAAGTTCAACACCGTCGTCGGCCCGGCTGTGTTCAGTTTGATCAATCAATTGACCGGCAACAGCCATCTGGCCATCGTCTCGCTGATTGTGTTTTTCCTGGCGGGCATTGCCATCCTGGCCAAGGTCAATATCGAGCGCGGCGCCGAAGTCGCCAAAAGAGAAGACGCCAAAATGCTGCCCGTAGGATAGAACTGATCTACGCAAACTAAAAGCCGGCCTTACCGCCGGCTTTTTTTATTATTCATTAGGTTTTTGTAAATTTATCTAATATATTGTTGATATCGTTTAGTCCTTTCATCCTCTACAGTAATGATTACAAATAGTTTAGAGGTGAAGAGATGTTGCTACTGATCTTATTTTCGTTGCTTTCCGGCATCGTCACAGTGTTATCTCCCTGTGTGCTGCCCGTTCTCCCTATTGTGTTATCCAGCTCGGCCGCCAGCGGCAAACGCCGCCCGTTGGGTGTCATCACCGGGCTGATCATCAGTTTCTCTATTTTTACTCTGGCGATTTCACAAATCGTGCGTTGGCTGGGATTATCCGCTCAAACCCTGCGCATCATCGCAGTCAGCGTGATCGGTTTGCTGGGGTTGAGCATGGTCGTGCCGAAGTTCAACGAATGGATCGAACGCGCGCTCAGCTTTATCCCGCGCATGGCCAACAATGAACCCAGGGAGGGCAGCGGTTTCTGGCCCGGTTTTCTGACCGGCGTGAGCCTGGGATTGGTGTGGGCGCCCTGTGCCGGACCCATCCTGGCCTCGGTCACAGCTCTGGCGGCCACCCAGCAGGTGTCCTTCGCTTCCGTGCTGGTGGTGGTGGCTTACGCGCTCGGCGCGGGCATCCCCCTGCTGGCGATTGCCTACGGCGGGCGTTCGCTGATCAAGAAAGTCCCCGCCCTCTCCAACAACCTGGGGCGTGTGCAGCAGGTCTTCGGCGTTATGATGATCCTGACCGCTTTTCTGATCGCCATCAACGTGGATGTGCTGGTCACCGCCTGGCTGACCGATCGCCTGCCCGGCCTTTCTTCCTCATTGAGTAATTTCGAAAGCAGCCAGGCCGTTAGCGAGCAGCTGACCGACTTGAGCGGCGCCGGCAACAGCTCCTATTTCGTGAACGGCAGCCAGCCGCAGGACACCGGCGATAGCCTGCCGGATTACGGCCCCACGCCGGAACTGGCCAGTCTGGGCAATTGGTTCAACAGCCAACCGCTCACTTTGCAGGAGCTGCGCGGCAAGGTAGTGCTGGTGGATTTCTGGACCTATTCCTGCGTCAACTGCGTGCGCACCCTGCCCTACATGGTAGATTGGAACGCCAAATACGCGGACGAGGGGCTGGTGATCATCGGCGTCCATACCCCCGAGTTTGCTTTTGAGCAGGACGCGGGCAACGTCCGGCAGGCTATTGAACGCTTCGGCATCCTTTACCCGGTCGCGCAAGATAACGATTACGGCACCTGGCGGGCTTTCAATAACCATTATTGGCCGGCGAAATACTTGATTGACGCGCAGGGCCGCATCCGCTACGTGCACTTCGGCGAGGGAGACTACGATGTAACCGAGCTGGCCATCCAACAGCTGCTGGCCGAGACCGGTGTGGATGCGCAGCAGACGCTAAGCGCCCCATCAAACACCGAATTCCTGGCCGGTCAAACTCCCGAAACCTACATCGGCTTCGGACGGCAGTCCGGCTTTTCCTCTCCGGAGAATCTGGTGCGCAATGATATCGGCACCTACTCCATCCCGGCAGACCTGCCCGAACATCACTTTGCCGTTTCCGGTCAATGGACCTTCTATCAGGAATACGCCCAACCGGAAGAGGCCGGCGCGCAGCTTGAGTTGTTCTTCTATGCCAAGGACGTTTACCTGGTAATGGACACGCCAGCGCCCGGCACGGTCAAAGTGGAAATTTTATCGCCCGGGGAACCTAACCAGAGCGAGGATGTGGACGCGCAGGGTAATATTACCGTGGACTCCGCCCGGTTGTATCACCTGGCCTCCTTCGACAGCGCCACACAGGGCATGCTGCGGCTGACATTCCAGCAAGCCGGTATTCAGGCGTTCGCCTTTACTTTCGGCAGTTAAACCACATCTACCTGAAATTGAGGATGCCATCCTGCGGCATCCTCAATTTTTATAATATTTCATTTATTTTTTTTGATAAAATCTTACTTGTATAATCTATACAATAAAGGAGATGAGTGAATGAAAAATAAACGCAATACCATTTTAGGGGTTAGCCTGGTCTTGATGGTGATTGTGATCGCCTGCGGCTTCAGCGCCAGCACCGCCAACATCAAAGAAGCTTTTACGGGCCGGGATGTGAACGGTACTTTAGAGGCCACCAACGTCTTTGCACCGGATGAGATATTTTATTGCCAGGTGACGGTTGCCAATGCGCCCGATGATACCGTGACGAAAGCCATGTGGTATGCCGTGGACGTACCCGGTGTGGAGGCCAATTACCTGATTGACGAAGCTGAGATCACCGGCGGCCCCGATGTGACCTTCGACCTGAGCAACGACCAGTACTGGCCGGACGGTAAATACAAAGTGGAAATTTACTTAAACGGCGAGCTGGACACCACCCTGGAATTCAGCGTGGATTCGACCATTTAATCCGTAATCTCATACAGTTCAACCAATACCCCGCCGGTACTCTTGGGATGCGCAAAGGCCATGCGCCTGCCTCCCGGTTCCAGCGGGGTTTTATTTACTAATAATCGAAGTTGCAGTAAAGCAATCGGTCAAACGAGACTGAACGCGCTATTTATTTACGAACTTCGAATCGATTTTGAGATCATCCAAGGAATTTCCCCAAACCTTAATCTCTGAAACGGCGAACTTATCCCCGTTTACCACGTAAAAGCCGCCGAAAGTCTTGGGAAGGCTGAAGATTTCATCCGTACGGCTGGCGATCAATTGATCATTGACATAAACCTGTACTTCTTCACCAACAAAAATAAGCTTTATGGTCACTTTATTATCGGATGACGAAGCCTGTTTTTTATACTCGCCCAATGCATCCCAGGCCTTATCTCCCAGCGAAGGCCGCAGCAAACCGACAGATGCCGGATTCAGGATAAAGGAATAATAATTCTCATCAGGGTTGAACATCGGGCCTGAGAAGCTATAACCACCGCTCATCGTGAACTCAAACGTGCAATCCCCATTCACCTGAAGGGTTTCCCATGGGTATGCTAATAAGCCCTGGTAAGGTCCCATAGCTTCGTTTTTAGGCATCTCAAGTTGCATTCCATCGAGGCTAATATCCGTAACGCCTTCCCGTGCTTCCCAATCAAGCGTGTTTTGAGAAAAATCTTCTTCGAAGAAAAGGACGCTGTGAATAGGCTCCGGTGTAGCGGTAGCTTCCGGCGTTGAAGTCGCCTCCGGTTCGGTTGGTTCTTGTATAGCCGGAGATGCTGGAACCTCATTAGACGCGCTTTGCGCGCCGCCCTCGCTTGAAGAGCAGCTCGCCAATCCAGCCAAACCTATCAACAAAATTATTGAAAATGCAAAGACTTTTTTCATATCCCACTCCTGAATTCTGGTTCAAATTTATGAATCTACAATCAGATGATTATACAGGCAATCCAATTTTGCACAATATTTATCAGCCTGGTTGGCAAAAAACGGATTATCTTGTAAGCCGAGTGTGTAAAAAAAGCGAGGCGTTTGCCTCGCTTTCAATTTAGATTAATTGATATAACTCAACCAGCACCCCCCCGGTGCTCTTGGGATGCACAAAGGCCATACGCCTGCCTTCCAGATCCAGCGGGGTTTCGTTGATTAAACGCACGCCCTTGGCTTGCAGCTGCGCCAGCATGCCTTCGATATCATCCACCTCAAAACACAGGTGGTGCATGCCCGGCCCGCGCTCGGCCAGGAACTTGGCCGTTCCGGTGTCGGGGCTGGTGGGCTGCACCAGTTCGATTTCACTCTCCCCCACCGGCAGGAAAGCCACGCTGGCCTTTTGGTTGGGTACGTTTTCAGTGTGGTCCAGCTTCAATCCCAAAGCCTCCTGCCAGAACGGCAGCGCTTCATCGATATCATTCACCGCCACCGCGATATGGTTGATTTTCTTGATTACAGGCATGCTTCTCTCCTAAATAAATTCTTATCCCCACACCGGCGGCTGGTACTCACCCCATACCGCGCGCAGGGTGTTGCAGATTTCACCCAGGGTCATATCGTTCTCGACGCATTCGATGAACAGCGGCACCAGGTTGGTATCCGAACGCGCGGTGATGTCCAACTGGCTGCGCAGTGCATTCACGCGCTGTTCGTCCCGCCTGGCGCGCAGTGTTTCCAGATCCTGCCGGCGCGCGGCTTCGATAGCCGGGTCCACCTTCATGGTTTCCAGCTGCATGCTTTCGTCGATTTGGTAAGCGTTCACGCCCACGATGATCTCATGCCCACTTTCAACCGCCTTTTGATAGCGGTAAGCCGCATCCTGGATCTCGTTCTGGATGTAGCCCAATTCAATCGCTTCCAGCGCGCCGCCCATTTCATCCACTTTCCGGATGTAGGCCAGCACACCCTGCTCGATCTCGTTGGTTAACTGCTCGACCAGGTAGGAACCCGCCAGCGGATCAACCGAATCGGCCACGCCGGACTCATTGGCGATGATCTGCTGCGTGCGCAGGGCAATGCGCACAGCTTTCTCGGTCGGCAGCGACAGCGCTTCGTCCATGCTGTTGGTGTGCAGCGACTGCGTGCCCCCCAGCACCGCCGCCAGCGCCTGCAGCGTGGTGCGCACGATGTTGTTCTCGGGCTGCTGCGCGGTCAGCGTTGAGCCGCCCGTCTGGGTATGGAAGCGCAGCATTTGCGATTTCGGATTTTGCGAAGCGAAGCGCTCGCGCATCAAGCGCGCCCAAATGCGGCGTGCCGCGCGGAACTTGGCCACTTCTTCCAGCAGGTTGTTATGGCAGGCAAAGAAAAAGGAAAGCTGGTCGGCAAAATCGTCCACCTGCATGCCTGTCTTTAGAGCAGCTTCCACGTAGGCAATGGCGTTCACCAGTGTGAAAGCCACTTCCTGCACCGCTGTGGAACCGGCTTCGCGGATGTGGTAGCCGGAGATGCTGATGGTATTCCAGTTGGGCACCTGTTCGCGGCAGTACTTGAACACGTCCGTGATCAGGCGCATGGAGGGCTTGGGCGGATAGATATACGTACCGCGCGCGATGTATTCCTTTAATATGTCATTTTGGATGGTGCCGCGCAGCTTGCGTTCTTCCACGCCCTGCCCGCGCGCCACGGCGATGTACATAGCCAGCAGCACAGCCGCCGGCGCGTTGATGGTCATGGAAGTGGAGACCTTGTCCAGCGGAATGCCCGCGAAGAGCGCCTGCATATCGCGCAGCGAGGAGATGGCCACGCCCACCTTGCCCACCTCGCCTGCGGCGATGGGATCGTCGCTGTCGTAGCCGATCTGGGTCGGCAAGTCGAAAGCCACCGACAAACCGGTCTGCCCCTGCTCCAGCAGGTAGCGGTAGCGCGCGTTGGACTCTTCCGCGCTGGCGTAACCGGCATATTGGCGCATGGTCCAAAAACGCCCGCGGTACATGGTCGGCTGCACCCCGCGCGTGAAAGGATATTCGCCCGGAAAACCGAGGTCGTTCAGGTAATCCGTTTCGCGCGGCAGCGCCACCCGCGGCACCTCGATGCCGGAGGTAGTTTCGAATTGCGCTTTGCGCTCGGGATACTTGCCGATTACCGGTTTAAGGGTCTCGTCCTGCCACTGCTCGTACTTGCTATCGATCTCTTTAGCCATAAATTCTCATCCGCATATTCAATATAAATGCAGTATAACGCAATCGGCCTTGGCTAAAACTCCAGAGTGGCATAATTTGGAATGCCATTCCTCCTGACTCAGGGCTGCCTCCCTGCCTGGGTCAGGATCAGCGCTTCTGACTCCGCCAGGGTGATATTCACAGAAAGGTTCTCGGCAGCAACTCTCGGCTTGCTGCCCAAACACACCTGCCATCCCTGCGAGGAAGCCGGTAGGTGAATAACCTGATTCGCGTCTCCGAAATTCAACAGCACCAGCATGTGTTCGTTTTCTGCAATGCGCAGGTAGCCCAGCACATCCCGCGGCATATTGGTTAACAGCTTGAAATCACCTCGCGTCAAGGCCGAGCTTTCATGTCGCAGCACCAGCAGGCGCTTGTAGAAATTCAGCAGCGAGTTCGTATCGGTGGATTGAGCGGCCACGTTGCGTTGGGGAAAATCCGGGTTGAGCGGCAGCCAGGGCCGCCCGCCTCCGAAACCGGCGTTGTCGCCAGAGTCCCACTGCATGGGCGCACGGCAGCCGTCGCGGCCCACAAAGAAAGGCCAGTAGCGCTTGCCGATCGGGTCGAGTATCTGGCTCCGCTTCAGGCGAATGTCGCGCATGCCGATCTCCTCGCCGTAATACAGGAAGGGTGTGCCGCGCAGGGTCAGCAGCAAAGCCGCCGCCACTTTCAGGCGTTCATCGTCCTCGCCCTGCCCGAAACGGGTGGCCGAGCGTACAGTATCGTGGTTGTTGAGCACTTGCGTGGGCCACTTGTTCGCGCCTAAAGTTTTATATTGGCTTTGGATCAGGCGCGCGTAGCGCCCAGGATTCCAGCGGCTTTCCAGCAGGTCGAAGTTAAAGGTGGCGTGCAGCAGGTCGTCGCCGCAGTAGCCGGCCGCCTTTTCAGGCGTGCTGAAGAAGGTCTCTCCCACCGCGTAAGTCTGGTCATATTCATCCAGCACGCGCCGGATGTCCGCCAGCGCGCCGAAGAGTTCAGGTTGATCATAGTCGTACAGATGTTTTTGGCTGTCGAAAGGCCGCCGCGCCAGCCCACCGAAGGGGTTGCTGCGCAGCCGGGCGTCCTTGAAATACACGTTGAACACGTCCAACCGGAAGCCTTTGACGCCTTTGTCCGCCCAAAAACGGAACACATCCAGCATGGCCGCGCGCACCTCGGGGTTGCGCCAGTTCAGGTCGGGCTGTTCCTTATAGAACATGTGATAGTAATACGCCTGCGTTCCTTCGTCCCACTCCCAGCCCTTGCCGCCGAAGACGGACAGCCAGTTGTTGGGCGGCCGGCCGTGCTCGTCCGGGTCGTGCCACATGTACCAGTCGCGGTAGGGATTGTCGCGCGACGAACGCGACTGGCGGAACCACTCGTGCTGGTCGGAAGTGTGGTTGAGCACCAGGTCCATCACAATGCGCATGCCGCGCTGGTCAGCCTGCGCCACCAGGCGCTCGAAGTCTTGCATGCTGCCGAACTTGGGGTCGATGGCGTTGTAGTCGCTCACGTCATAGCCGAAATCCACGTCCGGCGAAGGGTTGATGGGCGACAGCCAGAGCGCGTCGATGCCCAGCTCCCGAAGGTAATCCAGATGCGCCGTGATGCCATTCAGGTCGCCGATGCCGTCGCCATTGCTGTCCGCGAACGAACGCGGGTAGATTTGATAAATGACCCCGTCCCGCCACCACAAAAAGTCTTTCATATCCGACTCTCCCTGTTGTGTGCGTCGTGTTTGTGTTGAAAGCCAAATCATGCTTCTGAGAGAAACATACCAGCTGCTAAGAACAATACCTTCATTTTAACGGATGTGGGATTTTTCTCAAGGAAAATCCGCTGGGACAGAACAGGCTGTAGGTATAATTGTGAGAATTCAACACAGAACACAAGGAGCGTTGCACATTAGAGAACGGGGGATGGGTTGACAGTCAAATTGTTTAGATGCCAAGGTCTCGCAGGTAATACAATGATTTCATTCAGAAGAGATTATTGGTGATACAACTTAATATTCTCTTTCACTCATTTCTTGAATTATTTCGGTGACTCCACTCACAATAGTATGTGCTTTTTTCTTAGAAACAGCATCATCATTATGTACAATAGCATTTCGGATTCTAATCCAAGAAAAAACTTCATTAATTTGATTATTTGATAAAAGATCATGTTTTGATGCAATTTTAACCAAATTGACTAGTGTTACCTTTGATTGCTGGTAAAGATAATCTCTCTCTTCAAGAGTTTTTCTAAGTGAGGATTCTAATAAAGAAATTGCGGTGATTACAGCCGCTCTATATTCCTTTAATTCAAATAATCTTGCAGGTTCATTTAAAGAATCTGGAAACAGTTTTCGTTTTCTCTCTGCAAACCAATGGTTTATTTCCGCAAGAAAATCATTGTCGTAACGAATATTATTGTATGGGTCTTGAAAAGAATCAGGTTTTATTATTGCATAGTCACTAATAGGTAAATTAATTACACTGCTCAATCGTAATATATTATCAATAGAAATGTAGTCTTTTCCTAATTCGAATTCAATTTCAGCATTTTTAGAATCAAAATCAATAACCATTACCGATGATCTAGAAATTAGCGATTCAGTTAAAGCCCTAATATTCGTTCCTTGTGTGCTTATGTCATCGATTAAAGCGGGGACGAATCCATTATCAAATGCAATCGGAAAAATATTATCTTTATAATAAGTTATTCCTTCACTTGGAATTGAAAAATAACACAGCTTATTTGAAATTCCCGGATTAAGAACAATTGCATTTTCAACTTCAGAATCAGTTATTGAGTAGTGTTTTGGAGCATTTTGTAAGTAATATTCTCTCAATTCCTCAAAGACAAAACGAAATGTTTCTTCGTATGATTTTGTCATGGGTAGATTTATAACATTTATCTTCCTTCTCTCAAACCTTTTTATTTCTGCGACTTTCAAATCAACCGAGATTGTATACGCTTGCTTTTGTAAATTACCTAAACGATTTCTAACTACTTTCCAAATCAATCGTAAATCTGGATCATTTAAGCTATAACCAATGAAAATAGGATTGTGGCATATTAGAAGATTAGCGAAATATGTGGCAATCAATGGATAATTTGTTAAAAACAAATCATAATCATCTTCCGTAAGTATCATTCTGTTTGGATGATTGAAATCTCCATGAATTTTAAAAATTGATGTTCTAATTGAAGTATCAATTAAACCTAATTGATTTTCATCTGTAATAATATAGAATGATCTACCATTATCTATGTAACTCTTCTCAATCAGATCATCAAAATTCGTGGTGCAAATAGTGTTGAATGGAATGTTGCTCAATGCTTTATGTGCAATTCCAGGTTTTGCATAATCCATATTTAAATAGAGGAATAACCTTTCTAACAATTTATTTCGTGAGTATTGATTTTGATAATCAGAAATAATGTCTATTGGATCTGAGAAAGAGTATCCATCCATCTCATCAAAAAACAACTTCGCTAATTGATTCCAATCTGGCATTTCTTTATCTTTAGGGAGTAATGCATTCTTAGAAAATCCAGCTCCGATAAAAGGAAGCCATTTACCTTTAACCAAATCATCCAATAAAGGTTTGGGGAAATACTTTAAATATTTTTCACTCATTTTCCCTCTAATTGCATCACGAAGATATACGTTTTATTTAGGTTATTCAATATTATAGATTAGAAAATAATATCAACCATTCATTTTTATGATAAAAAAAATATATTTCATTGCCAAATCCTTTTTTCTTCGTTATAATAACTTCCTCGCGGGCGGTTAGCTCAGCTGGTTAGAGCGTTGCGTTGACATCGCAAAGGTCGTAGGTTCGAGTCCTATACCGCCCACACAATTAAATAAACAAGGTGTTGACCAGGACGAGTAACTGGCCCGCCCGCCGACAGAAAAGGGAATCATCGGCTGAAAGTTCCCCCGGCAGCCCCCAGCGAAAACCACCTGCGAACCTGATCCTGAAAGACCCCGGTCAACTAAGGAAAACGGAGACCCCGTTATCGGTCCTCAGAGATGACTGGTTGTGTTGCAGTCAAACTGGGTGGAACCGCGTGAGGCTATCTCCCGCCCCAGATTGGGGCGGGTTTTTGTATTAATGCATAAAGTACATTTGGAGGTACAAATGGCAGAAAAAATAAAAGAAAAGTATGAAGAATCAAAGCTGTACCGGCTGCGCCACTCCACCGCGCACGTCATGGCTGAAGCCGTGCTGGATAAATTCCCCGAGGCGAAGATCGCCATCGGCCCGGCCATCGAGGACGGCTTCTATTATGATTTCGACCTGCCCCGCCCGCTCACTCCGGAAGACCTGAAGGAGATCGAGCAACGCATGCAGGAGATCGTCAAAGGCAAGCACGATTTCAAGCGCGAGGTGGTGGATGCCGAGCAGGCCAAGCAGCTGTTCAAGGATCAGCCCTTCAAGCTGGAACTGATCCGCGACCTGGAAGCCGGCACCACGGACGAGCACGGCAATCCCATCAAGGAAAAGCCGGAGCTGTCCATCTACAAATCCGACACCTTCGTCGATCTGTGCCGCGGGCCTCATGTGGAGAACACCGGCGAGATCAACCCCAAGTCCTTCAAACTGCTGACCGTGGCCGGCGCTTACTGGCGCGGCGACGAAAAGAACGCCATGCTGCAGCGCATTTACGGCACCGTATGGGAAACGCCTGAAGAATTAAAAGAATACCTGCGCGTGATGGAAGAAGCTAAGAAGCGCGACCACCGCAAGCTGGGCAAGGAACTGGACCTGTTCAGCAGCGTGGACGAGGTCGGCGCGGGGCTGATCTTGTGGCACCCCAACGGCGCCAAGATCCGCAAGATCATGGACAACTTCTGGAGCGAGGAGCACGAGAAATCCGGTTACGACTTCGTTTATACCCCCCACATCGGCAAAGCTTCATTGTGGGAAACGAGCGGCCACCTGGGCTTCTATAAAGACAACATGTACTCGCCCATCGATATCGACGGGCAGCAGTATTACCTGAAACCCATGAACTGCCCCTTCCACCTGCACATCTACAAGAGCCGCATGCGCTCCTATCGCGAGCTGCCCCTGCGCTTCGCGGAAATGGGCACCGTCTACCGCTACGAACGCAGCGGCGTGCTGCACGGCCTGCTGCGCGTGCGCGGTTTCACCCAGGACGACGCGCACCACTTCTGCACGCCCGAACAGATGCCGGATGAGATCGACTTCGTGCTCAGTTTCTGCCTGCACATCCTGCGCTCCTTCGGCTTTACCGAATTCAAAGCCTATCTGGGCACCAAGCCGCACGACGCCATCGGCGAGGATTCGCAATGGACTGAAGCCGAAGCCGCCCTGCGCGCTTCGCTGGACCGTTCCGGTCTGGATTATGAGATCGACGCCGGCGGCGGTGCTTTCTACGGCCCCAAGATTGACTTGAAGGTCAAGGACGCTATCGGGCGTGAATGGCAGCTTTCCACCAACCAGTTCGACTTCAACCTGCCCGAACGCTTTGACCTGACCTACATCGGCGAAGACGGCCAGCAGCACCGCCCGTATATGGTGCACCGCGCTTTGATGGGCAGTATGGAGCGCTTCTTTGGCATCCTGATTGAGCATTACGGCGGCGCTTTCCCGGTTTGGCTGGCGCCCATCCAAGCCGTCGCCATTCCCATTGCCGACCGCCACTTCGATTATGCCAAGCAGATGGTGGCGCAGCTCAAAGCCCAGGGCATCCGCGCCAGTCTGGATGACCGCGGCGAGCGTATGAACGCCAAGATCCGCGACGCCCAAAAGCAAAAGATTCCTTATATGCTGGTCATCGGCGACCAGGAAATGGAAAGCGGTCAGGTGGCCCTGCGCCTGCGCTCCGGAGAAAACCCCGGCCCCATGTCGCTGGACACTTTCGTTGCGAAAGCCAAACAGGATATCGCAGAAAAGATTTAAATCCGAAATTAATTAACCTGCTAAAAACCCCGGATAGTTGCCTTCCTGATGTCTAACCGAAGGTAAACCTGGCCGGGGTTTATTATTTCATTGACGAAGGTTTAATAAATATGGTAATATCAAAACGATACGTAAACATAAGGAGTGTACCATTAGTACATCATCACAAATTAAAGTAAACGCCAATCAATATATTCGCGCCCCCAAGGTCCGTCTGATCGACCAGAATGGGGAAAATATAGGCATCGTGCCGATCGAAAAAGCGCTGGAAATTGCCCGTGACGCCGAGCTGGATTTGGTAGAGATCGCCGCCGGTGCCAACCCACCGGTCTGCAAAGTACTTGACTTGGGGAAATATCTTTTCGAGCAGAACAAGAAAGAACGCCAGGCCCGAAAATCCCAAACTAAAGTAGAAATTAAAGAAATTCGCTTACGGCCTAAAACCAACGAACATCATCGTGGGTTTAAAGTACGTGATGCGCGCGGTTGGTTGGAAAACGGTATGAAGGTCAAAGTCACCATCCGCTTCCGCGGCCGCGAAGTCACCTACCCCGAAATCGCTTTAGAAGATTTGCGTGAAATTGCCGAAGACCTGCGCGATGTTTCCACAATTGAAATGGCTCCTTCCATGGAAGGGCGTTCCATGACGCTGGTTTTGGCTCCCACGAAAGCGCCTTCAAAGAAAGCGGCTCCAAAAGAAAAAGGACCTGCTGCTGAAAAAGCGGAACAGGCCGAAGAAGCCCCTGAAAAGGAAAGCGAGCCCGAGAAATAGCCACTGTTCCATTAATCAATCGGCTGATTTTTTCTTCACTGAATTGACAATCAAAAGAGATACACGCACAGTGTGTCTCTTTTTTATTCATTTCTGGTATAATAGCATTTCGCTTATCAGGCGATATTTTTTTGTATTCTAAAAGAAGGAGTAAGACCGTGCCGAGGAAGCAGACATCTGGAAAGTTAAAACTGAAAACTCATAAAGCAACTGCAAAGCGTTTTCGGGTGACAGGTTCCGGCAAGCTGGTCCGCACCAAAGGCGGAAAAAGCCACTTGCGCCGCAATCGTTCACGACGCACCAAAGCGTTGCTGGCTGAGATGGTACCTGTCGAGGGCGAGAATATCGTCCAGCGCGTCAATCGTTTGGCGCCTTATTTGAGTAAAAATCGTTAGTAATTTAATATGCGGCTGTTGGGTGCACACAACTGGTAAATAACCGGCGCCCAGGGGTACGCAAAGGAGTGAATTATGGCCCGTGTAAAAGGTGGAACCGTAACCCATCTGCGACACAAGAAAGTTTTAAAATACAATAAGGGTAACTTCGGCACACGCAGTACTTTGTTCAAGCGTGCCAATGAAACCATGCTGAAAAGCATGTGGTATGCCTACCGCGACCGCCGCACCCGTAAACGCGACCTGCGCAAATTGTGGATCACCCGCATCAACGCAGCCGCCCGTTCCAACGGATTGTCCTACAGCCAATTTATCTATGACATGAAAAAAGCGGACATCCAATTGAACCGCAAAGTCTTGGCCGATCTGGCAGTTCGCGATCCCAAAGCTTTCACGGTTGTGGTAGAAAAAGCAAAAGCTGCGATTTAACCCAGCTATCGAAAATTCAAGTCCTGATAAGAAGCAGAAAAATAAAGGCGGTTCGTTGAACCGCCTTTTTCTTATTCCGTTACAATAGGAATTAAGAAAAGGTGATCGGTATGTACAAAACCATTCTGCAGCAAAAATTACCCGGCAGCCGGACCCTGGAAATTTGTCAGGGGGATCTCACTGCCATGAAAGTGGACGCGATTGTCAACGCGGCCAACGCCCACCTGGCGCACGGCGGCGGAGTGGCCGCAGCCATCTCCCGCGCGGGCGGCCCCGCCATCCAACAGGAAAGCAGCGCATGGGTGCGCAGCCACGGCCCGGTCAGTCACGCCAAACCGGCTTACACTTCCAGCGGGAACATGCCCTGCAAGTACGTCATCCACGCCGTCGGCCCGGTCTGGGGCAGCGGCCAGGAGGAAGAAAAACTGGCCGCCGCCATACTCGGAAGCCTGGCCTTGGCCGATGAACTGAAATTGACCTCCATTGCCTTTCCCGCCATTTCCACCGGCATCTTCGGCTTTCCCAAAGAATTAGCCGCTTCCATATTCATGCAGACAATCCCGGAATATTTCGAGGATCAACCGCACGGAACACTGCGGCAGGTCATGTTGGTATTATACGACACCCCCACCCTGACCATTTTCTGTCAGGCATTTAAAGAGGAATTTCACCTTGGCTGAGATCATCACCTCCAGTAAAAACCCAACCGTGCAGCGCGTGCGCGAACTGCTGGCGCAGCGCAAGCAACGCGATGAGGAAAATGTATTTGTGGTGGAAGGGGTGCGTCTGGCTGAGGAAGCCCTGGCAGCGCATCGCAGTCCCAGTCTGCTGCTTTACAGCGGGCGCATATCGGAGCGCGGCCGCCAGCTTCTGAAGGAAATCAATCCCGAACATACCCGTGTTGAAGAAGTGGATGCGGATCTGTTGGATCGCGTCTCGGACACAACCACCTCGCAGGGTCTCTTGATGGTCATGGAAAAAACCGCCAGTTCAGCGGGTCCTTTCAGCGATCCGGTGCTGGTGCTGGACCAGATGCGCGATCCCGGCAACCTGGGCACCATCCTGCGCGGAGCCTGCGCCTTCGGTTTCCACACAGTGTTGCTGACCCCCGGCAGCGTGGATCCCTACAGTCCCAAAGTGCTGCGCGCCGCCATGGGTGCGCATTTCAAATTGCGCCTGGAAACGCGTGACGCCGCCGAAATTGAGAAGCTTTGCCATGCGGATGGGTCGCATGGACTGGAAATCTTATTAGCCGATTCGCAATCAAACGAAAACTGCTGGCAGACTGACCTGACCCGGCCGCTTTGTCTTATAATTGGCGGTGAGGCATTCGGCGCTAAGTCCGACATCAGAGCTATCGTCGATAGGAATGTCCTAATCCCGATGCAAGCCAACAATGAATCCTTGAATGCCGCCATGGCAGCCAGTATCCTGATGTACGAGGTCTATCGCCAAAGGAATCTTATATGAAAATACGTTCAATCACCTGTTTTTGTAATCCGACCGTTGAAACCTTCAGAAGCGACCTCGATACCCTGACCCAGTTGAAAGCCTTTTGTAAAAAGGAATTTGAGCAGCTCGGTTGGGAAGTCCAATCCGCGCGGTTATCCACCACATCCTTCGGCGGCTACACGACCAGTGAAGACGCCGTACCGGTCATTCAGGATTTGGAAAAACAAACACTCGCGAACGGCTTTGGGTACTTGTCAGTGGGTCCGGCGCGCATCAGCAACCTGGACGATTACGCCCTCATTCCCCAAATCCTGGGGGCGACGGAAAACGTCTTCTGCAGCGCCATGATGACCCACCACAATCGCGGCATCTCCACCGCGGCAGTCAAAGCCTGCGCAAAGGTGATATCGGATAGCGCCAAATTGAGCGCGGATGGCTTTGCCAACCTGCGCTTCTGTGCCATGAGCCACGTGCATCCCTTCACCCCCTTCTTCCCCGGTTCTTACAGTTACGGCAGCGAGCCGGCCTTCGCGCTGGCCATTCAAAGCGCCGACGCCGCCCTGGAAGCTTTCGAGGGCGCAGCGGATGCTGATGAGGGCAGCCGACGCCTGGTAGCCGCCATTGACGCTGCTACGCGCGCGCTTGTTCCGGTTGCCAAAGCCGCCGTAAAGAAATTCGGTGTGCCCTTCAAGGGCTTCGATTTCTCCCTGGCGCCCTATCCGGAAGAATGGTGCTCGTTGGGAAAAGCCTTTGAAAAACTGGGGGTGCCTTCCATCGGCTACATGGGTTCGCTCACCGCCGCGGCAATTCTGACCAACGCCCTCGACCAGGGCACCTGGCTGCGCACCGGTTATAACGGCTTGATGCTGCCGGTACTGGAAGACAGTATCCTGGCCGACCGCAGTCAGAACGATCATTTCACCATCAAAGACCTGCTGCTCTACTCAGCCGTGTGCGGCACCGGGTTGGATACCGTGCCGCTGCCCGGAGATATTACCGTGGAGAGCATTGTGCCGCTGTTGTTCGACATCAGTGCTTTATCGCTGCGATTGAACAAACCCCTGACTGCCCGCTTGATGCCGGTGCCCGGATTGAAAAGCGGCGATCAGACCGCCTTTACGTTCGATATGTTCAAAAATGGGCGCATCATGGATTATCCCGCTGCGGCATTGGGAGGTGTGCTGTCTTCCTCCGAGTGGTTGGATATTCAGAAGCGCGTACGCTTGAATTAAGCATTATGTGAGCTGATAAAAAGACTGCCGGAATCATCGGCAGTCTTTTTTATTTACCAATTTGTAGGTCAGGCATTCACCTGTGCCCTCCGGGGTATGCCTGACAAAATTGTCGTGTTCGAATGTTTCACACCCCCCTTTGGGCGCCAGCGGATTTATCAAGCCAGGTCTTTACGCAGCTGTTTCCCCACCGCCCCGCCGGGGTGATGCTGGGCGTAGCCTTCCGCGGTTAAGCCGCGCGCCTGCGCGATAGCCATCGCCAACGCGTCACAAAGCGCCATCGCCAGCAGCGCGCTGCTGGAACCGGCGAATTTGAGCGGGCCGGCTTCCTGTTGAAATTCAGTGGATAGTGTCACGTCGCAGCCTTTGCCCAGGCTGGAATTCGGCTTGCCCACCACCGCAATGCGCTTGGCGCCCACGCTGCGAATGCGCGGCAGCAGCGCCAGCACTTCTTCGGTTTCACCGCTGTTGGAGATCAGCACGCACACATCCTGGCCAGTCACCGCGCCTAATTCGCCGTGTACCGCCTCGGCCGCGTGCAGGAAAAAGGCTTGGATGCCCAGGCTGTTGAAGCTGGAGGCTGATTTTGCCGCCACGTGCCCGGAATGGCCGATGCCGATGAAGATCAGCCGCCCCTGACAGGTATCGATCAGCTGGCAAGCTTGATTAAATGAGTCATTTAGGTGCGCAGAAAGAGTCTGCAAGTCCCGGATCTCGTCATCCAAAACTTGCTTGCCTACCGTTAAGTAATTTTGATTCACGGGTATCTTCCCTCTGTTTAGGGTACCAGTATTTCGATGCTGGCCTGGCCGCGCTGTTGTTCCAACCAGTTGTTCAGTGCCTTGCGCTGGATAAACTGCAGGGCGTCCGGTGACAACGCGTGTTGGGTATCTTTTTCAATCACTTCAATGATTTGATAGCCGTATGACGTGTTGATAATGCCGCTGTAGCTGCCGGGTTCCAGGCTGAAAGCCGCGTCCTCGACTGCGGGCTGCAGTAAATAACCGCGCGGGAACCAGCCCAGCTCTCCGCCCGTTAATTCATCGTATTCGTATGCCAGGTCGTCAAAGCTTGCGCCGGCTGCCAGTTGAGCCATGACCGCGTCCGCTTCTTCCTGGCTGGTCACCAGGATCTGGCGCGCGTGCACCTGCTCGGCGGTCGTGCCTGCTTCCGCCAGAATCTGTTGTTTCATCCAGGTCGCCTGCATGTCGCGTTTCAGCGCCGCGCGGAAGGTTTCATCTGTATAATAATTCGCGCTCATCCAACCCTGCATTTTATCGCTGCCGCCAATTTCCTGCGTCAGCGTGTCCAGGCGGGTCTGCAGAGCTGTGTCGTCCACACTATATCCTTGTTGTTGAGCCGCTTCCGCCAGCAAAGCTTGGTTGACCAGTTCATCCATGACAGCCTGCGAAGCGGCTGCTTCGTCATAGGTCTCACCGGCCTCTTGGATACTGGCCTGGTAGCGCTGCAATTCCGATTGGTACTCCGAAAGCAGAATTCCCATCCCATTCACGCGCGCCGCCATGGGCATTTCTGTGGGGGTCGGCTCGAGCGTGGGAGTGGGTGTAGCCTCCGGCTCTTTCGCGCCGCAAGCCGCGGCGCTTACCGCAGCCAGGGCAAGAACGATAGAAATGAAGAGTTTCTTAGTATTCGTTTTCACGGGGGTGATTATAACTGATTCCACTCTATTAACAGTGTTGCTAAATATATATTGTCATTGCGAGCCCGTTGAAAACGGGCAAAGCAATCTCAGTTCCCCGTAGAAAATCGGGGAGGAAATCGTAGATACGTCAAGTTACCTACAATCCAACTAAATAGTCTACAAATCTTCAGACAAATCCCGCCATTCTGGATTCATCGCATTGACTAAATCAATCTTCTTCTGCCTGGAACCGCCTTTGATATGTTTTTCCCTTTGGATAGCAGCATTGACGTCATTCGTAACCTCGTAATACACCAACTTGTGTAATTTGTAGCGGCTGGTAAAACCAGCCATTGTATTGGTCTTGTGTTCATAAACACGTCGCGCTAGATTATTGGTGACTCCTGTATACAAAACAGTATTCACGGAATTGGTCATGATATACACACAATAATCTTGTTGTTTCATGGGGATATTAATAATTTGCCCTCAATTTCGTAATAGAAAATATATTTTTGTTATTGCAGCTGAGATTGCTTCGTCGCCCTAACGGGCTCCTCGCAATGACATATTTATTTATCTGTGTCCATCTGTGGTTAAGGTTGCCAAGCCGGATCGGTCATCGACTCGCCCTCCTGCATCGCCAGCAGCTCCCTGCTTTGGCCGGAATCCACATCAAACAAGAGGATTTTTCCCAGGAATATATCCCCGATCGCAACCTGCTTCCCGTCCGGTGACCAGGAAAAGAGCGCGCTCTCGGTGAACTTCGCATCGCTGATCTGGCGCGCCTTTCCGCCCTCCACATCCATCACGTAAAGCGCGAAGACGTTGTACTCCCCATGCATTTCGGACAGGAAAGCCAACTGCTTCCCATCCGGCGACCAAACCGGGTTGATGTTGGCCCAAATATTATTGGTCAACGCCCGGTCGTAGCTGCCGTCGATCGCCTTGACGTGAATCTGGCTGGAGCCGTCATTGCGCCCCTGTTGTTCTTTCAGGGACATGGTTGCGATCTGACTGCCGTCAGGTGACCAGGCTTGCTTTTGAAAGAAAAAGTCATAGCTGGCTTCCGTTAAATCGTCCATCTTATTTGTGTTCAGGTCAATCACCCGCCACCACCACAACCCCTTCCCATCCGTGGTGCGGACGGCAATCTGCTGCCCATCCGGCAGCCAGACTGGTTGGTCATTCTGTAGATCGGTTGTGAGCTGGCGCACATTGCCGCCATCCGCATCCATGCGGTATACCTGCGCCGTGCTGGAGCGGTCGGAGACAAAGGCAAGCTGCGTGCCGTCCGGCGACCAGGCTGGTGCGCCGTCATAGGCCGGGTCATCCGTCAAACGGGTGATGTCGCTGCCGTCCGCGCAAACAGAGTAGACGTCTCCATTGTTCCCGGCATTGGCGGAGTAAAAGGTATAAGCAATACGCGTACAAGGACCGCTACTTTGGGCAAGCGAGTCACAATTGGTTGAAAGAATCAGCAGCACGAACGCAAGCGAAATTATCATTAGCTTCTTCATGGATACACACCTCCATCACAATTGACTGGTTAGTTCGGATTGCTACACCCCTTTTTTATCAACGCTATTATACCCGCCTGAAAGTCCAAAGATAATTTGTGCGCGATCACTTTTTAGTGTCAAAAGCATAAGCAATTCCAGCCGAGATCCTCACGCGGCCTGCGGCCGCTCAGGATGACAATTCAGCCATTCAGTGTCATTCTGAGCGTGAGAGATCGCGAAGCATTCCCCAGGGTAAAGCAATCTCAGTTTTCTGCAGGATTTTTTATTATCGAAATCAAAGACATGTTAACTTAAACACAGCCCAGGGATGGCACATTACAGATCTTCAGACAGATCTCGCCATTCCGGATTCATTACATTGATTAAATCGATTTTCTTCTGTCTGGATCCGCCCTTGATTTGTTTCTCTCTCCGGATAGCCGCATTGACATCGTTTGTTACTTCAAAAAATACCAGCTTATGAAGCTTGTAACGGCTGGTAAACCCCTTCACGGTATTCGTTTTATGCTCATGGACCCGCCGTAAAAGATTGTTGGTGACACCAGTATAAAGGACAGTATTTACACGGTTAGTCATAATATAGATGCAATATTCTTTTTGCTTCATAGTGCTCTTTTTCAGAAAACCGATTCAATTGTAAAGTCATATTTGGTTGGATTTCAACAAGTGGATATTACTACTGTTGAGATGAACTTTTTGAGAATGTATCAAAGCGCCCAACTTCGGTGGGTACGCTCGGTAGTATATATATTTTGTCATTGCGAGACTGCCAAAGGCAGTCGAAGCAATCTCAGTTTTAGGATGATTTTTAAAGTGGAAATTTCCAGGAGGTGTTAGATGAATTCATAAGGAGAGGTTTGACTGATAATATGTTCATTCTTGCCTTTTTTGTATTTTGGATGTTGTTATCATGGAACAGCTCAACTTCCTACATAAATTTCTGCAAAGAGCTGAGATTGCTTCGCTTCGCTCGCAATGACATAAGAGAGTCTGGCTTATCGAACCCACCGCAGATGGATGACACTGTATTGCTTCCTATTCAGGCAGTGTCATTTCGAACCCCGCAGCGGTGATCGCGACGCAGTACCTTGGGTAAGGAATCGCGGAAAGAAGTCGCTATCATCCTGATAAACGCAATACAATCGCTATCCTCACAGACAGATTTTATCTGTGTGAATCAATCTATGAAATTGCTTTTGCCTTTATCTGTGTTCTTCTGTGGCTAAATAAAAAAAAACAGGCCATGTAAAACGGCCTGTCTGTACTGCAAATCGTTGTCGGTCTAGTATTCCGGCATCGGAGGCGCGGCCGGTTTGTCCGGTTCGGGCACGTCCGTGATCAACGCTTCGGTGGTCAGGATCATGGCTGCGATGGAAGTAGCATTCTCCAACGCGCCGCGGGTCACCTTGGCGGGATCAATCACACCGGCTTTGACCATATCGGTGTATTTCTCATCCAGAACATTGAAACCAAACTTGTTGCTCTTTTCCTTGGCCTGAGCCTGGCGGATGTTCTCAACCACAACGGAACCTTCGTGGCCGGCATTTTCAGCAATGCGGCGCATGGGGGCTTCCAAAGCTCTGCGGACGATGTTGACACCGGTCTTGGCGTCGTCGCCTTCCAGCTTGAGTGCATCCAGGGAAGCAACTGCGTTCAGTAATGCAACGCCGCCGCCGGGGACGATACCTTCTTCAACTGCCGCGCGGGTAGCGGAAAGGGCATCTTCCACACGATGTTTCTTTTCCTTCAATTCAGTCTCGGTAGCTGCACCAACACGAATGATGGCCACACCGCCGGACAGTTTCGCCAGACGTTCCTGCAATTTTTCACGATCGTAGTCGCTGGTGGTCTTGTCGATTTCCACACGGATCTGCTCGATGCGAGCCTTGATAGCCTTGGAATCGCCTTTGCCGCCGATGATGGTGGTGTTGTCTTTGTCGGCAACGACCTTTTCAGCACGACCCAGGTCGGCTACCACAGCGGTGTCCAGCTTGCGGCCGGTTTCCTCGGAAATGAGGGTGGCGCCGGTCAGAGTGGCAATATCCTGCATCATGGCTTTGCGGCGGTCGCCGAAACCGGGGGCTTTGATCGCCAGAACGTTCAAAGTGCCGCGCAGTTTGTTTAATACCATGGTCGCCAGGGCTTCACCGTCAACATCTTCGGCCAAAATGACCAGATCACGTTTGCCTACCTGCACCATTTTTTCTAATAGGGGCAGCAGGTCCTGGGCAGCGGAGATCTTCTTGTCATAGATCAGGATGTAGGGTTCTTCGATTACCGCTTCCATGTGATCGGAATCGGTGATGAAATAGGAGGAAATGTAACCGCGGTCGAACTGCATACCTTCCACGTATTCCTGCTCGAATTCCAAACCTTTGGATTCTTCAACGGTGATAACGCCGTCTTTGCCAACTTTGTCCATCACATCCGCAATCAAATCGCCAATCTGGCGGTCCTGAGCGGAAATGGTAGCAACATTGGCAATTTCTTCCTTGGTTGAAATTTCAATGGCTTGTTCTTTGATCGCGTCGGCCACTGCCTTTGAGGCGGCTTCGATACCGCGCTTCAGCATCATGGGGTTGGCGCCGGCGGCCAGAGTCTTCAGGCCTTCGGTAACCATGGCATGTGCCAAAACGGTGGAGGTGGTGGTGCCATCACCGGCGATGTCGTTGGTCTTGGTAGCGGCTTCTTTCAAGAGCTGGGCGCCCATATTTTCAAAGGGATCTTCCAGTTCAATTTCTTTTGCTACGGTAACGCCATCGTGCGTGATGGTGGGGGAACCAAATTTGCGGTCGAGGGCAACGTTGCGCCCTTTGGGGCCGAGGGTAGTGGCCACAGCTTCAGCCACAATATCAATACCATTTCGCAGTTTCCTGCGTGCTTCTTCGCCAAATACTAACTGTTTAGCTGCCATAAAAAACTCCTTCTGATTAATCCTCAGTATCTTTTAAACTAACCTTCAACAATCGCCAGTACGTCGCTTTCCTTCAGGATCAGCATTTTCTTTTGATCCATCTTGATTTCCGTACCGGAATATTTGGCAAACAAAACGGTGTCGCCAACTTTCACATCCAACGGAATACGCTTGCCTGCATCATCGCGGTCGCCAGGTCCGGCGGAAAGAACTTTACCCTTTTGGGGTTTTTCTTTTGCCGTTTCCGGTAGAACAATACCGGAAGCTGTTACGTCTTCCTGTTCGATTGGTTCTACTACCAAGCGGCTGCCTAAAGGTTTAAGATTTAGAGCCATAGATTCCTCCATAATATAAAGTTTCAGTATTTTAGCACTCATTCATATTGAGTGCTAACTAATTGAATATTAATCTTCTTTTGATATCAAGTCAAGGAATTAATCAAGAATCTAATAAATTTTTAACAAAATTAGCGATATCCGTAGTTGTTACAGATAGCCACACTCTCATTTAATGTAGACATGACGGTAGCATCGTTGCCGTAAGCCTCGCGCACCATTTTCAGGACACGCATGGCGTCTTCGCAATATCCATTTACCGTGCGATGCATACCGGCCAGTACGGAACCATAGGTCAGGTAATAATCCACCGTACTGTTGCTGAGCGGGAGTCCCTCCACTGCTATCATCTCATCCGTTTCGGAGTCGCACTGCCGGACCTCGCAGCTTTCTTCCGCGGTACAACCTTCCAAGGCACATTTGAATGCCGGAATGGCTCCCTCATAGTTGCGCGATTTATGATAGACAATCCCCAAGCGGCCGTACATATCCGCGTTGCCGGGATCAAAGTTCAACCCCTTGAGCGCGTTGGTGCTGGCCACCAGAAACTCACCCATCTGGGTATAGGTGGTCGCGATGGAGAAATATGGAACCGAATCCTGCACCCCTAACTGATTATTTATCTTGGCGGCCTTATCGAAATACTCCAGCGCCATATCGTAATTTTGAAGCGTGCGGTAATTCGCGCCGATACGCAGGTATATGAACGTCAGGTTGGGGTTAATCCTGATAGCTTCCTGATATTCGCTGATAGCCTGGCTGTAATTACCGATGGATTCCAGCATGTAACCGTTGATACGGCGAACATCCATGGATTCCGGATCGCGGTCAACCGCTTCGCTGATGTTGGATTCAGCCTGTACCCATTTCTGTTCATCTACCAGAATTTCGGCGTAGTACGCCAGCGCCAGCGTGTTGGTGCTGTCCAGCTGTAGTGCCTGCACAGCTTCCTGCTCGGCTTCCGTCAGCAGGGAATCGCGGTCGCCTGCCGCAATGTTCGGGTCCGACATCCAATCCAGCGCGAAAGCTTTGATGGCGTGTGCGTTGCTGTTTTCCGGCGCAATCGCAATGGCTTCGTTTACAGTCGCCAGCGCTTCGTTGAACCGTTTAATCTTTTCGGCGTCGATCGTTAAAAGCGTCGTGGAATATACCTGAATGCGCGCCAGTTCATCCCGCAGCTCGACGTTCGTGGGATCCAACGCAACCGCCTGCTTGTAGGCTTCCATGGCTTTTTCCAGGTCGCCTGCCACAAAGTAGGTTTCCCCTTCCTGCGCAAACGAATCGACCGTACGGGTAGGCGTGGCTGTCGGCAGGAACAATGGTGTCATTTTTCCGGAATTCAAATTCCGCAGCACCAGCAGCATCATCATTAGGATACCCAGCATCACCGCGATACGGTAGGGATTGCTCTCGCGCGGCGGCTTACGAAATAGTGGCTTTTTCTCAGGAATATACATAACCGCAATCAATATGGTTGCGCAGTTGCTGTAATCTCCGCGGTCGGTGCCAGGGTGGGTGTCGGTGAAGGCTGGGGTGTCCAGGTCGGGATCATCGTCGGGGTAGGCAGTTTAAGCAACTGCAAATCATTCATCTTCTGATAACAATTCTCAATAATGTAATTCGCATTATACGTGGCAATCTCATCGTCATTAATGCTCTGCAGGATGGATTGGGCAATGTCCACCGCATCGCTGCAGTAACCCAGCTCCATCAGCGCCAAACCGTAACTGTAATAATACTCCACTATACGGGTGCTGTTGGATAGCGGCAGCCCCTCCACCACAAAGCCATCCTGGGTCACACCGCCGCGAATGGCTAATTTCAGCATCAGTATTGCCTCAGGAAATTGGTAATTCTTTTTATACATGGTTCCCAGGTTGCCGTACATGTACGGATCTTCCGGGTCATCATCCACAGCCTGTTGGGCGTATTGAATGGCTTTGCCGTATTCGCCGATATTGGCGTAAGTGCGCGCGATCAAAGTCTCAGGATAGGAGTCGGAGGGGTTCAGCGCGTTAGCGCGCGTGTATTCTTCCACTGCCTTATCATTTTCATCCAGGTAACGATAGTTGCGGCCCAGGGCGATGTGCAATTCGGAAATATTCTCATTTAATGCCACAGCCTGTTCAAGCTCCACTACTGCATCTTCGTAGTTGGAGGTAATTTCCAGCACATTGCCACGCGCCCAGTGTGTTTCCAGGGCATCCGGTGCGATGGACTGCGCGTTGCGGGAAGCTTCAATGGCTTGATCCAGGTCGCCCAGCACCTCGTTACCGTTAACCACTTTCTGCGATAAAACAATGGAAAGGTACGCGTAAGCGGTCGCGTTGCCTGAATCCAATTCAATAGCACGGTTCAAGCTGCTTTCCGCATCCAGGTAATCTCCCTGCAGCCCCTGCGCAAAGCCCTGCAGAGCTTCACCCATACTGCTGGACGGATTTAACAATACCGCGTTGCTGGCATTTTCAATCGCTTGTTCGTAATCCCCTGCGTAAATATTCAGTTTGGCAGCCGCCAGATAGAGGGACGGGTCCTGGGGATCGGCCATGATAGCTTTCTGATATTCAGCCAACGCCTGGGTATATTTTCCTTCACTGGCCAGGTTCTCTGCCTGCGCCAGATAGGTCTCTGCCGAAATGGTCGGCGTGGGCGAAGCTAAAAATAGGGTTGAGGAAAGCGGTTCAACGGTAAGGTTAACGTATACCAGAAAACCGACGATAGCTAGGAGGAGAATTAGTTTGAATGGATTATTACGCCGTTGCTGTTGGCGCATATTCCACTGTCTGCCTTTGATTTGCATGGGTTTATCTTATCATTTGCGTGGAAAATTGGTCAAGCAGGCTTTTATACCAGGGAAAGTTCTTAAATGCAAGCAGCCCTTTTTATTTGCGCCGGCCGTCAGTTAAGATAGAATCAAATTATGCGATTTGATATTTTCACTCTCTTCCCGGATGTCTTCTATCCATATATTAATACCAGCATTTTACAGCGCGCCAGCGCCGGCCAAATCGTCGAAATCAATATCCATAACATTCGCGATTGGAGCACTGACAAGCATCACACCACCGACGATACGCCTTTCGGCGGGGGCGGCGGTATGGTGATGAAACCCGATCCGATTTTCAACGCGGTGGAAAGCGTCGCGCAGGGTAAACCGGATTGCCCGGTGGTGCTGATGACCCCCCAGGGACGCCAGCTCACCCATCCACTTGCCGAACAGTTCAGCCGTGAACCGCGCCTGATGATCCTGTGCGGCCGTTACGAAGGCGTGGACGAACGCGTGCGGCGTTTTCTGGTGACCGATGAAATCTCCATGGGCGATTACGTCCTCAGCGGCGGTGAGCTGCCCGCCCTGGTCTTGCTGGAGGCTGTGACCCGCCTGTTGCCCGGCGCATTGGGCGACCCCGACGGCGCTTTCGATGATTCTTTCGCAAATGGATTGTTGGAATACCCGCACTACACCCGCCCGGCTACTTTTCGAGACTGGACTGTCCCGGATGAACTGCTTTCCGGAAATCATCAAGCCATTGCCCTCTGGCGCCGGCGACAATCCCTGTTGCGTACACTGCAAAAAAGGCCGGACCTGCTCCTTTCAGCGCAATTAAGCCGACAGGACATTGATGTTATAAAGGAACTGGCATCAGAATACAATCTGGAAATTCCGAAGGGAATCATGGAATGACATGTCTTTATAATAATTTTGGGGGGTTCAGGAAGAAATTACCCAGATCCGGTTATGCAGTCAAGCCCAAGTAAACAATCGTGGTCTTCCTAATAATTCGCCTTATATCGAATATTCTACGCAATTTCAATGTTATATAATAAAAGAAACAAGAATAATGTTTTATTGATTAAGGAGGTGATATATCTCATTATTTTGTTATTTTTTCTCTTAAAGTTTTAAATTTGCTTGATAAATAGATCTAAACCCAATATACTAAAATGACTAATATGGCGAACTGCCATAAAAATTCTTGGAGGAGAAAAATGAAAAAGGTACTACTTATCTTAAGTCTCATCGTTGTTTCATCCATGCTTTTCACAGCCTGCGCAAAGACCGCAGCCCCTGAAGCTGCCGCCCCGGCAGCTGAAGAAGCAGCACCCGCGGAAGAAGCAGCCGCTCCGGCAGAGGAAGCAGCCGCTCCCGTCGGCAAGATTTGCCAGGTCACCGACACCGGTGGCATTGACGACAAATCCTTCAACGCCCTGGCTTGGGCCGGTATGGAAAAAGCAGCCACCGATTTCGGTGTGGAAATCAAATACCTGGAATCCCAGCAAGCGTCCGATTATGAAGTCAATATCAATGCTTTCATTGAAGAAGGCTGCGATCTGATCATCTCCGTTGGTTACTTACTGGCCGATGCCACCGCGGCAGCCGCCACCGCCAATCCCGATCAGAAATTCGCCATCATCGACAATGGCAACATGGACCTGCCCAACGTTCGCGGCAACAGCACCGAAATTGATCAGGGCACTTTCCTGGCCGGTTATCTGGCCGCTGCCATGACCAAGACCGGTAAAGTCGGTACCTATGTCGGTATCCTCTTCCCCTCAACCCAAGCTTTCATGGATGGCTATGCCATGGGCGTTGCGTATTACAACAGCGCCAAGGGCACGACCGTGGACGTCCTCGGTTGGGATATGGTTGCTCAGAAGGGTCTGGAAGCCGGTAACTTCGAAAGCCTGGATGACGGCCGCGCCTTCGGCGAAGCCCTCATGGATGACGGCGCCGACATCATCATGCCTGTGGCCGGCCCTGTTGGCCTCGGCACCCTGGCTGTTATGGCCGAACGCGACAGCGGTTTGCTGATCGGCGTCGACAGCGACTGGTCAGTTGCCAATCCTGACAAGGCCGATTACGTCCTCGCAAGTGCTGCCAAGAAAATCGACGTCTTCGTATACGACAGCATCCAGAAAGTTCTGGATGGCACCTTCACCGGTGGTGAGGACATGGTCCTGACCCTGGAAAATGGCGGTACCGGACTCGTCTATGGCTCGGCTTGGGATTCCCAGGTTCCTGACGACGTGAAGGCAGAAATTGAAGCCCTTAAACCCATGATCATCTCGGGTGAAATCGCAACCCTGCCCACCCGCGAGTAATCTACAAACAACTTTTTTGAATCACAAAGGAGCTAAGATTTTCTTAGCTCCTTTCTTTATCAGGATTTTCCGTATGATAAAATTCAAAATAATTTATCAGACAATTAATATTTAATGCAAGAGGGTATTATGGCGCCTATACTTGAACTGCGCGGGATTACCAAACGATTCCCAGGGGTTCTAGCGAATGACCACATAAATCTCACTCTTGAAAAAGGCGAGATTCATGCGCTGCTGGGGGAAAACGGAGCGGGCAAAACCACTCTGATGAACATCCTCTATGGTCTTTATAACCAGGATGAAGGTGAGATCCTGGTAAACGGACAAAAAGCAGAGATCAATGAACCTACAGATGCCATCCGCGCTGGTATCGGCATGGTTCACCAGCACTTCATGCTGATCCCTGTATTTACTGTCACAGAGAATGTTATGCTGGGGGAAGAATTTACCAAATCCGGTGGTTTTTTGGACCGCGCAAAAGCGGCCAACCGCGTCCGCGAGATCTCCGAGAAATACAAATTGAACGTAGACCCGGATGCTTATGTAGGCGATCTGCCCGTTGGAACACAGCAACGTGTTGAAATTATTAAATTATTGTTCCGCGATGCCGATGTCCTCATTATGGACGAACCTACTGCTGTTCTGACCCCCCAGGAAGTTGAAGAACTCTTCAAGATCATGCGTTTCCTGGTGGACCAGGGTAAATCCATCATCTTCATCACCCATAAACTGGGCGAAGTGCTGGAATGCTCTGACCGCATTACCGTTATTCGCGGCGGCAAAGTTATCGGCACTACCCTGCCCAAAGATGCCAGCACCAAGAAACTGGCCGCCATGATGGTCGGCAGGGATGTGGAATTACAGATCAAGAAAAAGAAAGCACATACCGGTGATGTGATCCTGGATGTTCAAAACCTGGAAGTCCTCAACCCGCAAAATCAGGTCGCGGTGGATGGTGTTTCTTTCCAGGTTAAAGCCGGAGAAGTTTTGGGTGTTGCCGGCGTGCAGGGCAACGGCCAAACAGAGTTGGTGCGGGCTTTGACCGGCCTGCTCAAACCAGTGGACGGCAAGATATCCATCCTGGGCCAGGAGACCACCAATGCTTCTCCCCGCCAGATTACCGAGCTGGGCTCCGCGCACATTCCGGAGGACCGCCAAAAAGACGGCCTGGTGCTCTCCTTCCCTGTCGCGGATAATTTGGTTCTGAACACGTATTACCAACCGCCCTTTGCCCAGGGAGTGATAGCCCAACACGAAAAAGTCATCGAAAACGGTGAAAATTTGGTCGAGAAATTCGACATCCGCACCCCCAGCGTTACCACCACGGTCAGCGCGTTATCGGGCGGCAATCAGCAAAAAGTGATTGTCGCGCGCGAATTTTCACGGCCCATCAAACTGCTGATTGCTTCGCAGCCCACCCGCGGCCTCGATGTCGGCTCTATAGAATACATCCACAAACGTCTGATCGAAAAACGCGATGAGGGTACCGCCATTGTGCTGGTCTCTACCGAGCTGGATGAGGTCATCCAACTTTCTGATCGCATCGCGGTTATGTACCGGGGCAGGATCATCGATACGATTGATGGCTCCATGGCTAACAAAGAGATTTTGGGCTTGTTAATGGCCGGTATTCACCCCGATGAAGACACCTACGCGCGTGCCAAGTCCAAAAAAGAACAGATCGTTCTCACCTAAAGGGATATATCTATGGAAAAAGAAAATAAACCCGAAAAGAAGCCGAATTCTTTCGAAATTTTTCTGGAAGAAATTCAGCGAAGTTCCTGGATAGTAACCTTCTTAGCCATTTTCACAGGAATTATCCTGGGAGGCCTGCTCGCAGCCATTACCTCTTTGGAAATGTATGCTGCTTTTAAAGTCTCATTTTGGGAAGGTATTAAAACCGGTTTGCAGGTTGCCTGGTCCACTTATTCAGCCCTTTTCACCGGATCGGTGGGAGATTTTGGCAAGATCAAATTAGCTTTGGCAGGGGGTGATGCGCTGGAAATTCGCCGCGCTTTCTTCCCCTTCTTCGAAAGCCTGGTCCAATCCACGCCTTATATATTCGGCGGCTTGGCTGTCGCAGTTGGTTTCCGCGCCGGCTTGTTTAACATCGGCGTTGAAGGTCAAATTTTTATCGGCGCTTTAACCGGCACATGGGCTGGATACTCCTTCCCCGAACTGCCGGCCATCATCCACGTTCCGCTGGCACTGTTATGTGGTTTTCTGGGAGGAGCGCTATGGGGCTTCATCCCTGGCTTGTTGAAAGCAAAAACCGGGGCGTCGGAGGTCATCAATACCATTATGATGAACTACATCGCCTTCCGATTAAGTGAGTTTATGCTGCGCGGCCCCATGAAAGATCCGACCGAATACACCCCAAAAACACCCGTCATCGCCGATACTGCCAAGTTGTATCATTTCTTCCAGGATCCCATCCGTTTTCATCTGGGATTCTTCATCGCCCTGGCTGTGGCATTCCTCATCTATTGGCTATTGTTTAAAACCACCTGGGGTTTTGAGCTTCGCACAGTAGGCGCTAACTCAAACGCCGCTCGTTACGCGGGCATGAGTAACATCATGGTCACAATCTTAGCCATGACGCTCTCCGGCGGACTGGCCGGATTAGCCGGTATCAATGAAGTTTTGGGTGTCAACCTTCGTCTGGTACCCGCGTTTTCCTCCGGTTATGGGTTTGACAGCATCGCCCTGGCATTGTTAGGAAAAAATCACCCCCTGGGGGTGGTGCTTTCAGCGCTGCTCTTTGGGTTCCTGAGGAGCGGTGCCCGCCAAATGCAATTGAAAGCCGGCATTCCGATTGACATTATTTCAATTCTCCAAGCCCTTATCCTGGCATTCATCGCTGCGCCTGCGATTATCCGTACAATTTACCGCCTGAAGGAATCAAAAGTTAAAGAAGAAGAATTTACTTTAAGCGGATGGGGAGGTTAATCAATTATGGAAAACAACCATTCGAAAATTATCGTAGAAAAATATCGCGGGAAAACCCGGCGATTTGTGATGGGCGGAATTTTCATGGCTATTGCCTTGCTGGTTTATTTTGTCTTTGGCAAAAGCAACAGCCCTGATTCGTTAACCACATTCAATATGACTCCCGGTGGTTCTTCTGCCTCACTTCCGGATTGGGTCTTTCCCACTGGTAGCTATCTTTCATTCCTGGCTGGAATTTGTTTGGTGCTGGGCGCGTACCAGTTGGTGCGCGGTTTTGGCAAATTGGCCAATGCTTTCCTGGCACTGGTCTCCATGATATTCATATTTAGTTTCCTATCTTGGGCCGCGTCTGGTGGTTCCATGAACCTGGCAGGCTTGCTGCGCATCACCATCATTCGCGCGGTACCGCTCACCCTGGGCGGCCTCTCCGGTATCTTATGCGAACGCGCCGGTATCGTCAACATCGCTATCGAAGGTATGATGTTGACTGCAGCCTTTGTCAGCACTATTGTCGCCAGCCTCACTAATTTATGGGTCGGTATGCTTGCAGGGATCTTTGCCGGAGCAGTTATGGGCTGGATCTTAGGGATCCTTTCGATCAAATACAAGGTCAACCAGGTCATCGCTGGTACTGTGATCAATATCTTCGCCACCGGCCTCACGTCCTTTTTATCGCAGAAATTCATTCAGAAAACAGATTACCAATTTCTCAATGAACCGGGTATGTTTCCTCAAATCGAGGTACCGGTTTTAAGTAAAATTCCTTTCATCGGGCCAATCTTATTCAACCATAACATCTATATCTTTTTGACCATCATCCTGGTGGCCGTATTATCGATTGCGCTATTCCACACGCGTTGGGGCCTGCGCATGCGCTCGGTAGGTGAACATCCTAAAGCGGCCGACACCTTGGGCATCAATGTGATCAAAACGCGATATATATCGGTAATCCTGGGTGGTATGATGGCCGGTTTTGCCGGAACCTACTTCACGCTGGGTTCCTCCGGCCGTTTCGATGAACTGCTCACCGCCGGCCGCGGCTTCATTGGTTTGGCCGCTATGATATTCGGTAACTATAATCCGGTTGGCACCTTCGGCGCCAGCATCCTGTTCGGGTTTTTCGATGCCCTGGCCGTGCGCGCATCCATCCTGAATGTTCCCATACCTTCGGAATTCCTGGGTATGACGCCCTACCTGGTCACCATGATCGTTCTGGCCGGATTGGTCGGCAAGGGCCACGCCCCTGCCGCGGAAGGCACGCCGTACGAGAAAGAATCGCTGTAGTAAATAAAAGTAACTCATAAAAAAGAGGACCGTCTCTTCGATAAGTTCAAGAGACGGTCCATTTTTAATTAAAGACCCCTTCGACAAAGCTCAGGGGTCTTTTTGTTTTTATTTCAGCGGATACGTGCCGAACTCCAGCGTGGCATCCACCATCGCCAGGATGTTTTCCGCCGGCACCTCGTTCATGATGGTGTGCACCGAAGCCACCATGTAACCGCCGCCCTGGCCGAGGATATCAATGACGCGCTTCATTTCCTGGCGCACCTCTTCGGGTGTACCGTGCGGTAGGATGTGCTGCGTGTCCACCGCGCCGCAGAATACCAGGTCCTTGCCGTATTCTCGCTTCAACCCTTCCAGGTCCGCCATCTTGCCGGCCGAGGTCTGGATGGGATTGAGCACGTCCACGCCGATCTCGATGAAATCGCCGATCAGGTCGAATACATCCCCATCGGTGTGGAAGAATATTTTGGCTTTGGTCTTGCTCTTGATGAATGCGATCAGTTCCGCGTGAATGGGTTTCAGCAGCTTGCGGTACATGCGCGGGGAGATCATCAGGCGGTCCTGCGAACCCAGGTCATCCCCGATCTTGATCATGTCGATGTTATCGCCCACCGCGTCCAGGAAATGGCTCATGTGCTGCATGCAAAATTCCAGATTCTTCTTCAACATGGCTTCGGCAAAATCCGGATACATGGCCATGTTCATCAGGAACTTGTCCATGCCCTGCAAGCCAAAAGCGCGTTCAAACGGGAACATCAGCCACGGGGTTGCCAGGATGGCATACTCATTTTCTTCAGCCAACCGTTTGGCGTCCTCCGCCGCCTGCGCCACGCGGTATGGGTCGTCCATCTTGGGCCAGTTGGGGTAGTTCTCCAACTCTTCGACTGTGGTCGCATCTGCCAGCGGATGGTAGCCCGGGAACCACACGCCCGGTTCAATTTCGGTCTGTCCGATGCCCCAATCGTCAATGCAGGGGGCATGCGGGTCGCGCGTGCGGTTGCGTTCCTGCACTTCCTTAGGGAAGCGGTCCAGCACGCCGCGCGCGTCGCCGTGTAGGCGCTGCATGGTCTCTTCGTCGACCTTGGCCGAACCCAGTTCGGGCCAATCGTATATATAATCGTCCGGAGCTTGAATTCCCAGTTTCTCTTTCAGCGCCCGGTAGGGTTTCATTTTGATACCGGTGGCATTGCTGACGCCGATGATAATCGGCACCCGGTCCGGCACTTCGTGGTTCAATACTGCCTGTACACGCTCGCGTGAAGTCATGCCCATATTTCATCTCCTGTAATCAATGTCGATATTTTATTTTACACGAGAGCACACGGCAGTGGGGCGTCCCATGTGTACTATGCGGGTTGATAGAAGGAAACCGGCCCATCCTTGCAGGTCAGCCAGCCGTGCGGCAGCCCAACCGCGTCGCAGGTGGGTTCATCGATCTCGCACGAACCGCACAAGCCAATGCCGCAGCGCATCATGGCTTCCCAGGAGAATTGTCCGGCCAGTCGGTTGTCTTTGCAGAAAGCTGCCAGCGCTAGTAGCATCGGCTTTGGGCCGCAGGCGTACAGCGTTTGCGCGGGAAAATCCGCCAGCGCGGCGCGCACTGCTTCCAGCACCAATCCCTGATGTCCGGCGCTGCCGTCTTCCGTAGCAATCTCCACCCGGCAGCCGATCTCACGGAAATCCTCCGCCAACAGCAGCTCGGCCTGGCTGCGCGCGCCCAGGCACACGCAAACTTCCTCGCCGCGCGCCCTGGCCAGCTTGGCTAGAAAATACAATGGCGCCGCGCCATATCCCCCGCCCACCAACAGGTGCTTCTTTCCTTTTAACTCGAATCCTTGTCCCAGCGGGCCGCGCACCCATAAGGGCTGCCCGGGTTCCAGGGCGCATAAAGCTTCGCTGAAAGGCCCCACCGCCGCGATGGCTGCCGTAAGCGGGTCAGCGTTGGCGATGCTGAAAGGTTTTTCGCCGACATCCGGCAGCCAAATCATCACAAACTGTCCGGGCTGCGCTTCCGCCAGCGGCCGGTCCAGCACCAAACTGCGCGTGCGGTAGTTTTTGGGTTGTGAATTGCTGATGAAATATCGTTGATATGCTTGCATGTCGCTCATCGGATTGCTATGCCTCTCATACTTGCCAGGTCGGGATAGCCCTCGCCCGCCATGAATTCATACATTTCCTCGGCAATGACCGCAAAAACTTCCACGCCGCGCTGCCAAACCGCCGAGCCTACGCCCACCGCGGTAGCGCCTGCCATAATCATCTCGACCGCGTCCAACCCGTTGCTCACGCCGCCCAGCCCAATCACCGGGATGCTAACAGTTCTGCTAATCTCGGCCACGCAGCGCAGCGCGATGGGCTTGATGGACCAGCCCGACACACCGCCCACCTTATTGGAAAGCACCGGCCGTCCCGCGTATGGGTCAATCAGCATGCCCGGCACGGTGTTGATAGCCGTGATAGCGTCCGCGCCTTCTTCCTGTGCGGCAAAAGCAATGCGCGCGATATTAGGTACATTGGGCGCTAACTTAATCGCGATTGGCAGTTTCGTTTTGGTCCGCACCATGCGTGTGACAGCCGCTGCGCTTTCCACCGAACCGGAAAAAGGCGTGCCGAATTCATCGCCCACGTTCGGGCAGGAAATATTCACTTCGATCAGGTCAGGCTCGGCCGCGCTGACCCCGGCCGCCATGCGCCCAAAGTCCTCCACGGTCGGCGCGAAGATGCTGGCAATCAGGGGAATTCCCTGCGCGTGCAGTCTTTCGCGCGCGTCAATTAGCGTTGGAATTTCAGCTTCCAGCCCGGGGTTGGTCAGCCCAACCGCGTTGATAACTCCGCCGGCCCATTCCACCGCGATGGGGTTGGGATGTCCGGCGCGTTCTTCCGGCCCGCAGCTTTTGGAGGTCACCGCGCCGGCGCCGCAGGCTCCCACCCGCTCCAGCAACGCCGCGCTGGTGCCCAGCACGCCTGAGGCCAGAACCAGCGGGTTGTGCATGCGCACACCCGCCAGTTCACAGGTCAAATCGACAGAAACTTTATTCATCCAGGTAATCCCGCACGGACTGATAAGTTGCCGCGTCAATCAATCCGCTCTCTTTCAAAGTGGTCATGATTTCGCTGATGGTCAGCACCGCGTGCAGCTTCAGCCCCAGCTCGGCCATCTTGGCCGCGCCGCCCTGCTCGCGGTCCACCAGCACCACCACATCCGTTACGCTCAAACCGGCTTGCTTCAAAATTTCCAGTGAGGTAACAATGCTGCCGCCGCTGGTGATAACGTCCTCCAATATCACCGCGCGCTGCCCGGTTTCAAAAGCGCCTTCGATAGCTTGCCCGGTGCCGTGTGTCTTGACTTCCTTGCGCGGATAAATGAAGGGACGCCCCAGCTGCTGGGCCACCACGGCCGCGGTAGGCAGCGCCGCGTAGGGCACACCCGCGATGCGGTCGAAATCCAATTTCTCGACAATCTCCGTATAAAAACGCGCTGTCAAGCTGAACAATGCGGGGAATGAAACCACTCGGCGCAGGTCAATGTAGATGGGTGATTTTTTGCCGGACGCCAGGGTGAAATTGCCAAAGCGTACGCAGCCGCTTTCAAACAAACCGCCGACCAGCTCCTTCTTCAACGATTGCGGTCCGCACTTGGCCTGGCGGAAAGTTACAACTTCCTCCGCAATTTGAGCGTTGTATTCGCGTGCGGCCGCGTTCGGGTCGGCCGCCTGCATCACGCCGCGCGAAACCGGCACGATCAGGCCGCTGCCGTCGGCCCGCAGTCCCGCTTGCAGGGCTTCCTGCAAGCTGCCGCCCTGCGCGCCCACGCCGGGCGCCAGGATCCAGTTTTGTGGGCACAACGTGCGCACGCGCGCCAGGGCTTGCGGTTGGGTGGCGCCCACCACAAAGCCGATTTGGTCGGCCGAACCCCAGCTTTGCGCTATTTGTGCAACGTGCTCATACAGCGGCGGCAGGCCGTACAGCTGCAAATCCGCAGCCGAGGGATTGGAGGTATTGCATAAGATAAAGACCATTTTCCCGTCATATTTCAGGAAAGGTTCCACGCTGTCCCGGCCCAGGTAAGGGCTGATGGTGACCGCGTCCGCGCCCCACTGTTCGAAGGCCGCTTTGGCGTAAGCCTGAGCGGTGGAACCGATATCGCCGCGCTTGACATCCAGCAGTACCGGAATGTTTCCCGGTACCGACTGAATGATACGCTTCAGCGCGCGCAGCCCATCCGGGCCGTATTGTTCAAAGAAGGCAAAGTTGGGCTTATAGCAGCAGGCCTGATCGGCCGTCTGTGCGATGATGCCTTTGGCCCAATTGACCAGCTTTTCTTCGTCGTTCGCGCCGTCGTTCAATTGCTCCGCGCGCGGATCTAACCCCACGCATAACAGCGATTGGTTGGCCTGCACTGCTGCTTCCAGTTTAGAAATAAAACTCATTTTTCGCTCCTGCTTTCTTTCCCCAAGGGAAAATGTGCTTCTCAAAATTCCGGCAATAATTATGCTTCGCCCAATACGGAGGCGAGCAGCGCCATACGCACGAACATACCGTTGCGTACCTGGCGGAAATAAGCGGCCCGCGGGTCGCGATCGACTTTGTAATGAATTTCGCCCACGCGCGGTAAGGGATGCATCACAATCATGTCCTTCTTGGCGTGAGACAGCACTTCTTCAGTGATCTCGAAGTAATTCTTGACTTCTTCGTACAGGGCCATATCGGTGAAGCGTTCCTTTTGGATACGGGTTACGTACAGGACGTCTACATCATTGATGATGTCTTCCATGCGATCCGTTTCGCGTACATCGATGCCCTTGTTGATCAATTCGTTCATCAGGTTGAGCGGCAGGCGCAGGGTATCGGGAGAAACATAGCGCAGGCTGACGTCGTAATTTTCCAGCAGTTTGGTCAGGCTGTGTACGGTCCGTCCGTTGCGCAGGTCGCCCAGCATGGCCACCTTTAACCCATCGATGCGGCCGAATTCCTTGCGGATGGTGTATAAGTCCAGCAGCGCCTGGGTGGGGTGCTCGCCCGCTCCGTCGCCGGCGTTGATAATCGGTACGGATGCGTATTTGGCTGCCTGAGCCGCCGAACCAATTTCGGGATGGCGCAGCACAATGATGTCGGCATATTTTTCCAGGGTCAGCATGGTGTCCACCAGGCTCTCACCTTTGGATACGGAAGAATACTGGATACCCTGCGTGATCGGGATGGTGCTGCCGCCCAGGCGTTCCATAGCACCAATGAAAGAGGAACTGGTGCGCGTGCTGGGTTCGTAGAACACGCAAGCCTGTACGTAGCCTTTCAGCAGGTCGCAAGCGCCAACTTTTTCTACCATCTCGGCCATTTCTTCTGCCCGCGTGAAAATGTAGGAAAGTCCGGCTTTATCGAACTGATTGACGGACAGAATATCTTTCTGATACCAGCCATTCTTGAACTTGGGCTCTCGTGTCACTCCTTCCAGATTGAATAATTTCTCGATTTTGATTTGGTCCATTTTTTCTCCTTTAATTTTCTTTTCTCGATTTATTGGATGATTCCATTTTTGACGACTTCTTTGCCGTCCAGCACCACGCGCTTGATGCGCCCCTGCAGCCGCATGCCGTTGTAGGGCGACCAACCGCACTTGGTATAGAGTGGGTGGTCCGGGAAGGTGTAACTTTCCTCTGGATCCACCTCCACCCAGGTATCTGCCTGTTCAGGCAGGTTGAAGATGCGCCGCGGATTGTCGTACATCAGTGCTTTCAGCCGCGCCATACTCAAGCGTCCTTCCGCCACAGCCGTCAACATCAACGGCAAAGCCGATTCCAGCCCGGGCACGCCCGGCGGCGGGTTCTGCGCCGCGGACTTTTCTGAAAGTGTGTGCGGCGCGTGGTCGGTGGCCACAATGTCGATGGTGCTTCCGATGCGATCCCACAACCCTTCCACGTCGCGCTGCTCCGCCAGGCGCGGGCGCATATCCCCCAGGGGGCCCAACCGCTGCGCGTCCGCCTGGGTCAGGAACAGGTGATGCGGGGTGACTTCGCAGGTCACCGGCAGGCCGTCCCGCTTGGCCGTCGCAATCCACTCGATTTCGTCCTTACGGCTGACATGGCAGAAATGCACCGGCCGTTCCAATTTTTCCGACACGCGGATCCCCATACGGATGTTATCTCCCTCGGCATGCAGCGCCAGCACCTTATCGCGCGGCCAGGCCTGCGCGATACGCAGCAGGTCTTCTTCGTTGTCCACCTTCAATTGGCCGTAAGTTGGATCCAGGTAAATTTTGAGCGCTTTGGCAATTCTCCCCAGCATGGTCAGTTGTTCCAGCGAGGCCATGGTCGCGCCGCAGTATAAATACACCGGGCACAAGCCTTCCCACTCGGCCTGCTCCTGGTAATGCCGCCAGGTATCCAGGTCGGTCAGAGGCGGGTTCGTATTGGGCATCGCCATCACCTGGGTGATTCCGCCTGCCAGTGCGGCGGCGGTTCCGCTGCGGAAATCTTCCTTGTGTTCCCCGCCCGGTACGCGCAGGTGCACATGCACATCTACCAAACCCGGCAGCTTGATCCAATTCGGATTTACCATCTCGTTTTCATCTCTTTCATTTTTCAGCATTTCCATCTCCATAACCTCTGCAAACAGGCAAAAAAAAGACCCCCAAAAGGGGGTCAATGGAAATTAATAAATAACCTCAGGTGTGCGGTGCTGCGTACGTTCCAAACCCGGGATTTTCATTTTTCTCCTTATCCGTATATGTGGTGGCAAATTGCGCAATTTATACCACAATTGGTGGCGAATGTAAATAATCTAGTCTGATTTTACATCGATTTGTGGTTAAAATATACCGTATTTTAAGAATGGAGCCATACATGCAGGTAGTTCAGGTAGAAAACATCACGAAATCTTTTGGAAATGTGCGCGCTGTGAACGGCGTCAGCTTTACGGTGGAATCCGGGGAAATCCTGGGGCTGATCGGCCCCAACGGTGCCGGCAAGACCACCACCATCCGTATGCTGCTGGATATCTTTAAACCGGATAGCGGCAGTGTGGCAGTGCTGGGCGGCCCCATGGACGAAAGCAAGAAAAACCGCGTCGGCTATCTGCCGGAGGAACGCGGGCTTTACCAGGATATCAGCCTGGAAAAATGCCTGGTCTACCTGGCTTCCATCAAGGGCATGCCCGCGGCCCTGACCGAGGAGCGCCTGACGGATTACCTGCAGCGCTTTGACCTGACCGAGTACCGTAAGCGCAAGGTCAAGGATCTCAGCAAGGGTATGCAGCAGAAAGCCCAGATCATCACCACCTTCATCCACCAACCCCAACTGGTCATCGTGGACGAACCCTTCAGCGCGCTCGACCCGCTTAACACCCAAATGGTCAAAGACCTGCTGCGCGAGGAAAGGGCGCGCGGCACGGCTATTATCATGTCCACGCACCAGATGAACCAGGCCGAGGAATTGTGCGACCGCATCCTGCTGGTCGACAAAGGCCGCATCATGCTTTCCGGCCCAATCGATCAAATCCGCCGCCAGTTCGCCCGTCCGGAGATCCTGATCAAAAGCAGCGCTCCCCTGCCGGCGAACATCCCCGGCATTCAACACATTGAAATTGAAAACCACCATCAACGCGCATTCCTGGAACCCGGCGCTTCTCCCCAGGCTGTCTTGAACGAAATCATACAGCGCGGCGTTCTGCTGGATCAGTTCGAGGTGGCTCAACCCACTTTGGATGAAATCTTCATCCAGGTCGTTACCGGCGGTGGAACGCAGGCATGAAAAAGATCTGGCTGATTTTTAAATATGAGTACGTCCGGCGTGTCAAAACGCGCGGATTTATCTTCGCCGTGCTCAGCATGCCGCTGCTGGTCGTCTTGGCTATGGTCATGGCGGTCATTTCCGTTTCTCTGCAAACCAGCAAACTCCCCGCCGGTTACGTGGATCTCTCCGGTAATTTTGCCAATGCATCCACGCAAGCGGCCGCGGCCAACCTGATTGGGGATATCGACCTGATTACCTTCAGCGATGTCAGCGCGGGGCAGGATGCTTTGGCGGAAGAGCAAATTCAAGCGCTGTTTGTCATCCAACCGGATTATATGCAAACAGGCGCCATAATTGCCTATGCGAATGAACGCCCGGGCGATAACGCCTACGAACGCATACAGGATTTTCTGCAATCCAACCTGCTGGCAGGTGAGGATGCGCAGGTCCGGGAACGCATCACGCGCGGCAGCAACATCACCGTGCGTTCGCTGGACGGCTCCCGCCAGGCCAGCATGCGCGACTGGTTCGTGGTGCTTTACCCTTTCCTGACCGGGTTAATCTTCATCATTGTGATTAACATCAGCGGCGGTTACCTGCTGCAATCTGTGGTGGATGAAAAAGAAAATCGCACCATGGAAGTCATCATCACCTCTGTCTCTCCTGAACAATTAATGACCGGCAAGATCCTGGGCAACCTCAGCGTAGGCCTGACCCAGCTGCTCATCTGGCTGCTCTTCGCCGCCATTGGCCTGGCCGGAATGCAGATGATTTACCGGGCCAATTTTGTCCCGTCCCTCACCCCCGATCAGATTGCCCTGTTCGTTGGGTTGATCCTGCCCGGCTTTATCCTGATTGCCGCCCTGATGACCCTGGTGGGCGTTAGTGTCACGGATATGCGTGAAGCCCAACAAGTTAGCTTACTCTTTACATTGCCCATGGTTGCGCCCTACTGGTTTGCCGGCGCGCTGCTGCAACACCCTAATCACCCGCTGTCCGTCATCATGAGCCTCTTTCCGCTGACAGCCGTGGTCAGCATGCCCATGCGCATCAGCATCGCCAGCGTACCCCTCTGGCAAATCCTGTCAGCCTACGTTCTGACCTGGGTCAGTGCCCTGGCCGCCCTGAAACTGGCCGCGCGCGGCTTCCGCCGCGGCATGCTGCAGTACCAACACCGCATCCGCCTCAATGAGATTCTTAAGGGCAAAACTCATGAATAAAATCCGCACCATCATTCGCTACGAGCTGACCAACATCTTTTCGCGCAAATCCTACATGCGCATGGTTTTTATGATGCCTATTATCGGATTCCTGGTTTACAGCGGCGCCGCCCTGATAAATCGTGGCATCGCCCCGGAAGGAGTCAGCAGTTTCATAAGCGCTTCCGCGCCCGCCGAGGGCGCGCAGGGTGTGCTGGATCAGTCCGGCATTATTGCCAAAGTTCCGGAGGATATGGCCGATACGGTTGTGCTGCTGGACAGTCAGGAACAGGGCCAGCAGATGGTCGCTGACGGGCAATTGTCTGCTTATTACGTTATCGCGCCGGATTATCTGGAAAGTGGGGATATCCTCTTTGTGCAAAAAGACTACAACTTCCTGGCTACCCAAAACGAAGCCGGTGTGGTGCGCGATCTCATCGCTTGGAACTTGTTCAGCGACAAACAGGCTGCTGCCCGCTATTTGGATCCGATGGAAGTTGACCTGCAATACACCCGCCCGCAAACCGCCAAAGATTTTGGCGGTTCGCAGAATTTCTGGCTGCCTTACAGCCTGATGATGTTGTTTTACCTGCTCATTATCGGTTCATCCAGCCTGATGCTCAACAGCATTACCTATGAAAAGCAAAACCGCGTCATCGAAGTGCTGTTGACTTCTTACTCCACCACCGAAATGTTGGTCGGCAAGACCATCGCGCTGGGTCTGGCCGGCCTGTTCCAAACCCTGGTTTGGACCGGTAGCGGTTTTGTGCTCCTGACCCTGGCCGGACGGCAGTTTTCTTTGGGAGCTTCTTTCAGTTTGCCGCCCATCATTTTAGTGTGGGGCATCGTCTTCTTCTGCCTGGGTTATGCCCTCTATTCCAGCCTGATGGCCGGTCTGGGGGCGCTGGTGCCCAACCCCAAAGAAGGCAGCCAGGCCACGCTGGTGGTGATCTTCCCGCTCATCATCCCGCTCTTCTTCAGCAACCTGGTCGCCACCGCGCCCAACGCGCCCATCTTCGTGTTCTTCAGCCTGTTCCCGCTGACCTCGCCTATCTCCATGGTATCGCGCATGTCCGCTGCCGCGGTGCCCGCCTGGCAGGTGGCCCTGTCCATCTTCCTGCTGCTGATCGCCATCGTCTATACCATCCGCTCCGTAGCGCGCATCTTCCGCGCCCAGGCCCTGCTGGCCGGCAAGCCCTTCAAGGTGCTGGACTTCATTAAAGCCTTTCGGATTAAATAATTAACCACAGATGAACACAGATAAAAACTGAAAAACCTTTAATGGCTGATACACACAAATGATTCATCTTAGTCCACACATCCGTTCAATAAGGATGACACTCCTACTCTGTCATTGCGAAGCCCGCGGAGCGGGCTGAAGCAATCTCAGTTCCATACTAACCAGTTCGTTTGCAGGTCTGTATTTGTATAAATAACGAACCACAGATAGAGGAAAGAAATAAAGGGGAGCTCGAAACCGTTTAAAGCAATTGCGTGCTAATCGAGATTCTCTTCTCCAAGGGAATGCTGCGTGAACGGTCGCTGCTTTCGCTACGCTCAAACAAACCGTTCCCTCAGGATGACACAAGCGCCTTTTATTGTCATTCTGTCGCAGCCTGCTACAAGAGTAGCAAGCGCAGATGTCGCACCGTTGGCGGCGTCGTGCCGCAAAACGGTGCGGTAAAAACAGGGTGAGGAATCTCGGCCTGCAAAGATTGTTGTATGCTTGCCAAGATCCTCACGCCCGGCTTCGCCGGGCTCAGGATGACACTGCTGTGGTTATGTGCTCATCCCAGCACTAATAATCTGTATTCATCCTGGTTAATTAAAAACATGTCAGGCATCCGCAAGAGTAACAGGCGAGGTAATCTAAATAATCGAAAATTCTTAGGGAAATAGAAGTTTTTTCGTGTATTTCGTGTATTTCGTGGTTAACCCAGTGGTTACTCCCCCAACTCCGCCCGCACCCGCTCCCACACCCCCGCGAACATCTCCATCGTCAAACGCCCCGTTTGCGTGTTCTGCCGGCTGGGATGGTACGATCCCAGCAGCCAGGGCACGCTTGTGCCAAAGTGATAGACAACATTATGTCCAAAAAGGGGTTTCGACTCGAATTGTAGATCATAGCGTTCCTGCAATAAGCGCAAACTTTCCGTGAACGCCAGGCTGCCCAGCGCCACGATGCCCTGCAAATTCTCCAGCAGATCCATCTCTGTCTGTAAGTATGGCAGGCAGTTGCGAATTTCCTCGCGGGTGGGCTTGTTATCGGGCGGCGCGCAGCGGCATACCGCGCTGATGTATAAATCCTTCAATTTCAGGTCATCTTCGCGTGATTCAGCCAAAGGCTGGCTGGCAAAACCGGCCGCGAACAGCGCCGGATAGAGGAAATCCCCGGAAGCGTCGCCGGTGAACATGCGTCCCGTGCGGTTGGAGCCGTGCGCGCCGGGCGCCAGGCCAACCACCAACACGCGCGCGGCTGTGTCGCCGAAACCCGGCACCGGCTTACCCCAATATTCACAATCGCGATAAGCGCGCCGTTTCTCGCGCGCCACCTGCTCACGCCAGCCTACCAGCCGCGGGCAAATCCGGCAGCTTGTAACGGTTTGGTCATGGGCTTCCCAGTCGCTTTGCTTGGTCACCTTCATTCAATCAGCATCGCGTCCCCGAAGGAATAAAAGCGATATTTTTCTTCAATGGCTGCCTGATAACAGCGCATGATATTCTCACGTCCCGCGAAAGCGCTCACCAGCATCAGCAGCGTGGATTTCGGCAAATGGAAGTTGGTGATCATGGCATCCACTACTTTGAACTGGTAACCCGGGTAGATGAACAATCCGGTGGTGTCGGCGTACGACCGCACCCCGCCCTGCCCATCCGCGGCCGATTCCAGCGTGCGCACTGAGGTGGTTCCCACCGCGATCACCCGCCGTCCCTCCGCCTTGGCCCGGTTGATCAGCGCCGCGCTTTCCGGGCTGACCTGGCACCACTCGGTGTGGATCTTGTGCTCTTCCACCGTGTCTTCCGTCACGGGCGCGAAGGTATCCAGCCCCACGTGCAGCAGCACTTCCGTGAAGATCACGCCGTAACTCCGTAATTCCGCCATAATTTCTTTGGTGAAATGTAGTCCGGCCGTGGGTGCAGCGGCTGAGCCTTCCACCTCCGCGTATACGGTCTGGTAGCGTTCCGGATCGTCCAGGTGTTCATGGATATAAGGCGGCAGCGGCATCTCGCCCAAATCTTTCAGGTGCGGGCCAACCGGCTGGTTGAACTGGATGATGCGCTTGGAGCCTTCCAATTCCGCGGTAATCGTACCTTCCACGCCCTCGTCGAAAGTCAATTTCTTTCCTGTGGTGATGCGTTTCCCGCCCACCAGCACTTCCCACTGCTCTCGCAGTAAAGATTCTGGCAGCTTCTTCAACAGCAACACTTCCACCTTGCCGCCGGTCTCCTTATGGGCATACAACCGCGCCGGAATGACGCGCGTGTTGTTGACCACCAGCAGGTCTCCCGGCCGCAGGTATTGGCGGATGTCGCGGAAATAGGTGTGTGTAATGCGGTCCTGCGCGCGGGAATACACCAGCAGGCGCGAGTCTGTGCGTGTTTTCAAGGGCACCTGAGCAATCAGCTCAGGCGGTAAGTCGTAATTAAAATCGTCTGTTTTCACGTTATTCGATCAGTTTAGGTTGAGATGGTTTTTCCTGGTAAGGAATTTTCAAATGGTCGTAGGCTTTTTTGGTGGCCACTCGCCCTTGGGCGGTGCGCCCCAGGAAACCCAACTGCATCAGGTAAGGTTCAACCACATCCATGATGGTGTCGGCTTCCTCGCTGATGGAAGCGGCGATGGTGCTCAGTCCCACCGGGCCGCCGTTGTATTTTTGAATGATGGTCAGCAGTACCATGCGGTCGATATCGTCCAGCCCCAGGCTGTCGATGCTCATCAGGTTGAGGGCTTCCAGCGCTACAGCGCGGGTCAGGTGTCCATCCGCGCGCACTTCGGCGAAGTCGCGCACCCGCCGCAGCAGCCTTAGCGCCACACGCGGGGTGCCGCGCGAACGCCGCGCAATTTCCGCCACGCCGTCTTCATCGGTCGTAACGCCCACCATGTCGGCCGCGCGTTTGATGATCTGTTTGAGCGCTTCCTGATCGTAATAATCCACGCGGTACACCGCGCCAAAGCGCGCCCGCAGCGGAGCGCTCAACAGCGCCAGGCGTGTCGTAGCGCCCACGACCGTGAAATGCGGCAGCTTCAAGCGGATGGAGCGCGCCGAAGGGCCTTTGCCAATCACAATGTCCAGCGCGTAATCTTCCATGGCCGGGTAAAGTACCTCTTCAACGGCTTTGCCCAGCCGGTGGATTTCATCGATGAACAGGATATCGTGTCCGTTCAGGTTGGTCAGGATGGCCGCCAGGTCTCCCGCCCGTTCAATCGCCGGTCCGGCGGTCACGCGGATGTTGGCGTGAATTTCGTTCGCCAGCACATGCGCCAGCGTGGTCTTGCCCAATCCGGGCGGTCCGTAAAACAGCACGTGATCCAGGGCCTCTTCGCGCTGTTCGGCAGCCTGAATCAGAATGCCCAGGTTTTCACGCAGCTGGTTCTGGCCGATGACTTCCCCCAGCATGCGCGGGCGCAGGCCGTTGCCGTATTGGTCCTCACTGGTGTTTTCCGGGTTGCTGATGCGTTGATTATCCAAAATGTTTTCCTGAGATCATATTTTATTCCATTATAACTTCACTGCCCGCTTGCCAAATCCATGCTTGTTTTGATATGATAAATGAAATCTTACTGCAATTATACGGGAGCCTGCATGGAAAATGTATTTGTATCCAGCCATCCGCTGGTGAAACATAAATTATCCAAGTTACGTGACACGGAAACCACCCCCAAGAAATTCAGGGAATTAATTCGAGAAATCGCTGGTTTGATCGCTTATGAAGCAACCAGCGATTTGCTTATCTCGCCTGTTGAGGTGCAAACACCATTGGCCCTCACCCAGGGCTGGGAGCTGATGGAAAAAATCGGTTTGGTACCCATCCTGCGCTCCGGCTTGGGCATGGTGGAAGGCGTTTGGGAACTGGTTCCCACCGCTGAAGTCTGGCATATCGGACTTTATCGTGATGAAAAAACCCTTAAGCCGGTGGAATATTACAACAAACTGCCTATCGCGCCTTCAGTGGGTGTCTGCCTGATCCTGGATCCCATGCTGGCAACCGGCGGATCCGCCGTGGCCACCATTTCCATCCTCAAAAAATGGGGCGTGCAGCGCATCAAGTTCATGGGTATCATCGCCGCGCCCGAAGGCATCCAAACCGTGCATGACGAGCATCCGGATGTGCCTCTCTATCTGGCCGCCGTGGATGAACATCTGAACGAGGTCGGTTACATCGTGCCCGGCCTGGGCGACGCCGGCGACCGCCAGTTCGGTACGGCTTGATATCAAAGTGGGCTGAGCCTGTCGAAGCCCAGGTTTTATCTGTGTGCATCAACTATTAAGGGTTTTATCTATTTTTTATCGGTGTTCATCTGTGGTTATTAAATCGGAAGGACTCAAGAAAGTAAAACAACCACTCTTCTAAGCAGTTGTTATGAAAAAAGCGTTTTATCTGTGTGCATCAACCATTAAGGGTTTTATCTTTTTTTATCGGTGTTCATCTGTGGTTAATAAAAAAAGGCGGTCAATGACCGCCTTTTTCCTTTCCTAAAATAATGCTTGATTTACGCAGCAGCTTCTACAATCTTGACGAAATCTTCTGCTTTCAGCGCAGCGCCGCCGATCAGCCCACCGTCGATATCCGGTTTGCCGAAGAAATCGGCCGCGTTGCCGGCCTTGACTGAACCGCCGTACAGGATGCGGATCTTCTGGGCCACTTCGTCGCCGAAGGCCACAGCCAGGTTCTTGCGCACCACGTTGCCGATCACGTCCTGGGCCTCTTCCGCGCTGGCGGCTTTGCCCGTTCCGATGGCCCAAATGGGTTCGTAAGCCACAACTAATTTCTCGGCATCTTTGGCTTCAATTTCTTTCAAGCCGTTCTTTACCTGGCGGGCAACCACATCCCCGGTCTTCCCGGCTTCATACTCATCCAACGTCTCACCCACGCAAACAATGGGGGTCAGGCCGACGGCGATGGCCGCTTTGACCTTCTTATTCACGGTTTCATCGGTGTCGCCAAAGTAAGCGCGCCGTTCTGAGTGGCCAATGATCACGTATTGGCAGAATTCCTTAACCATCGCGGGGGATAATTCGCCCGTGAAGGCGCCGGATTCTTCCCAATGCAGGTTTTGGGCGCCCAAACCGACTTCGGTGCCGGCCAACATACCTGAAATAACCATCAAGGAGGTAAAGGGCGGGCAAACCACCCGATCCACAGTCTTGACCGCTTCCAGGCCAGGCAGCATATCGGCAACCAACAAGGTCGCCTGATCAACAGTTTTATTCATTTTCCAGTTACCAGCAACAAAAGGCTTTCGCATGTTCAACTCCAAAAAAAATGTTTAGCCCATTATAACTAGTATTTATTAATTTGACCCTATAATTAGGATATTAAATGATAAGAGCGTAATTTAATTCGGATTTTCAGGGAAAAATTGCCATGCTGCCGCTAAAAACCAGATTACAAACCATCCGAGAAAGAGATTTTGTCATCCCAGTTGACCTCAATCATGTTTTTCTGTTAAACGAGATGTTGGATAATATCGGCTCTCCTGACAGTGAATTGCGTGACGACCTTATCTATACCTGTTTGTACGAATGGATCGCGCGTAAACCGCTGTTTTCTGTAGAGGAACTGCAGGATACCTGGCCTTTGCTTCTGGATTCTCGGCATCTGTTCTTCCATATTGGCGAAGAAGGAACGGATACAATCTTCACCCGCTCTTTTTCTGTTTTAGCGCTGGCGCTAATTATTTATCGCCATCGGGAGGAAGCCTTTCTGTCCAAAGAAAACCTGCAACGGATACTTGACGCGCTCTGTCGTTTTCTATCCGAAGAGCGTGATCTGCGCGGTTTCGTGCCCGGGCCGGGTTGGGCGCACGCCATGGCGCACAGCGCCGACGCGCTGGACGAGCTGGCCCAATGCGCGGAGTTGGACGGAAGCGATCTGTTGCAGATCCTGGCTGCCATCCTGGCCGGCATGAGCCGTCCGCAAGCGCCTTTTGTGCAGCGCGAGGACGAACGCATGACCACCGCCTTCGTCAGCCTGGTCGAACGCAATCTGATTTCATTTGAAGAAATCAGCGCTCATCTCGCGGAAACGGTTGAAGTCCTGCGGGAAAAACCCTTTGATCCCCGGAATTTCAGCACCTGGAATTTCCGCAATTTCCTGCGCGCGCTTTATTTCCGCTTAAGCCGTGCCGGTCGGGTAGACAATGCCGCCGAGATCCGCAAACTCGAAGATGCTCTCAATGCACCCCGATCCTGAAAGTAAACCATGGAGTTCCGGATGTAATTATTCAATCCGCCTCACCCAATTGACGGAAATGCCCGATTTGGTTATGATGAATTCAAACCGGGTTGGCCGGATGATCGCGGCATGCTCTGCATGTCGAGGAAAGTCCGTACTCCATAGAGCACGAAACCGGGGAAACCTCGGGACGGGGTAACCTGTCGGATAGGGCCACAGAAACATACCGCCCTTCGGGGTAAGGGTGAAATGGTGGTGTAAGAGACCACCGGGAACCGCAGTAATGCGTTCGCCGGGCAACCCCTTTCGGGAGCAAGGTTAAACAGATGCCTGGTCTCCACAGGCCGCTCACCTGGCCGGCGCAAGCCGGCGGCGTCAGGTAAACCGCTCAGACAGATGATCATACAGGCAGGCTTTGCCTGCTGGACAGAATACGGCTTATAGACCAACCCGGGTTTTAGCAATCATCAATTTCAAGGAGAACAACTATGTCAGTCATCCATAAGTTCAAAGGCGATACCAGTAATTACGGTTGGCAGGGCGTTAACGGAATGATTCCCTCCGAAGAAGGCGTCAAAGACACTACCCTGCACATCCTGTTGGGCAAGGATGAGAGCGAAGCCCATTTCATCACGCGCTACTTCCGCGTGGAGCCGGGCGGCTTCTCCCCCCTGCACCAGCACCCGCACGAACATGAGGTGATCATCCTGCACGGGAAAGGCACGGTACAGATTAACGATGATGTCAAAGAGGTAACGCCCTTCGATGCCATCCTGATCAGCGGCGGAGACATGCATCAATTCAAGAATATCTCCGATGAACCGCTGGGTTTCCTGTGCATTATCCCAAAATTGGCTTCCTGAATAATGAAAACAAGACCGGCTGCTTCTCGCCGGTCTTATTATTTAAGCAAGGCTCTTTCCCAATATGAAAACTATTATTGCATAATACCGTAAATAATAACGAACCCATTCGTCGAAAGGACCCGTTATGATGCAAAACAATACCATTAGCGCCAACTGGAAGAAACCCTTCTTTATATTCTGGATCAGTCAGGCATTTTCACTCTTTGGCTCCTCCCTGGTCCAATTCGCCCTGGTCTGGTGGCTGACCAAAACGACCGGATCGGCTTCCATCCTGGCCACCGCCTCTGCTGTCGCCGTCATCCCGGAGATCATTGTGAGTCCTTTCGCCGGTGCCATCATTGACCGCTCCAACCGCAAGCGCGTCATGATCCTGGCCGACGCGATCATCGCGACTGCCACCATTATCTTGGCTGTGGTTTTCTATTTCGGGACCGTACAAATCTGGCAAATTTACCTGTTAATGTTCGTGCGCTCGGTTGGCGGCGCTTTTCATTACCCCGCCGAACAGGCTTCCATTTCCCTGATGGTGCCGGAAAAGCACCTCTCCCGTATTGCCGGGTTGAACCAGGCTCTATACGGAAGCATTAACATTATCGCTCCTCCGGCCGGCGCGCTGTTGCTGGAGCTCCTGGATGTACAGGGCACCATGGCGGTTGATTTCGTGACCGCCTTTATCGCTATTTCCATCCTGCTCTTCATCCATATTCCCCAGCCGGAAACCGAAGGGGAAAGAGAACCCATCTCCGTACCTTCGCTGTTTGCAGACCTGAAAGGCGGGTTCTTATATATCCTGAATTGGAAGGGGCTGATAGCCCTGATTGGCATTGCCATGGTGTTCAAACTGGCGCTCTCCCCCGCTTTCTCTCTGCTGCCGCTGCTGGTCAGCAAGCACTTCAACGGTGAAGCAGCCCAATTTGCGTTGGTTGAGTCCATTTCCGGCATCGGCGTGGTCATCGGCGGGCTGATATTGGGTGTTTGGGGTGGTTTCAAAAAGCGCATCTGGACCATGTGGATGTCATTGTCCTCCATTGGCCTCTGCCTGCTGTGGGTCAGCACCATGCAGCCCAGCCAATTTTCGCTCTTTCTGCCGGCCATGTTTCTGTTCGGTTTCATGGTCCCGTTTATCGACGGGCCCTTCATCGCCATCATCCAGGCCAACGTCAGTCCCGAATATCAGGGCCGTGTGCTCACCATGACCACCAGCTTGTTATGGCTGACCACCCCCATCGGCCTGGGTATTGCCGGCCCGGTGGCGGACGCCTTTGGAATCCCCATTTGGTATGCCATAGCAGGCGGCTTATGTTTAGCAGGTATGCTGGTCGGCATCCTGCTCCCTCAGGTCCGCAATATCGAAGGCAATAAAGAAAAAGCGATCCCCGAAGCCAGCGCCAGCGTGGAGTAAAAATCCCCTATTTTCGTAGCTAATCGCAAGAGCGAAGAGCGGAGATACCCATTCCGGAATAGCGTCAGACTATCGCCGGAATGGGTACTTTACAAGCTCTTCTCCCTCCCTATTTCGACGAAGTCGAAATGGGGAGGGGTGCAGGGGAGGGGCAGGACAAAGTCAAAATGGGGAGGGGTGCAGGGGAGGGGCAGGACGAAGTCAAAATGGGGAGGGGTGCAGGGGAGGGGCAGGACGCAGTCAGAATGGGGAGGGGTGCAGGGGAGGAACTGATCCTTATCAAAGTTCTTCTTCTTTTTTAAAAATTTTGCTTTCTCCCGAAAAGCTCTTTGATTAAAACCAAATTTATACAAATTTTTTCGTGTATTTCGTGGTTTGCGTGGTTTGCATGTTTTTTGAATATTTCGCGGTTCAATTCTCCTAATATTTATCATTTATATAATACATATCTTGATTTTTAAGCCAAATTCCGCTATACTAGGCCATCTAAACCAATACCATTTTCCGCTGAAATAGCGGTGATAAATAAGAAGGTGTAATCGATGAGTTATCACGGTCCAAAAGCCCGGCTCGCCCGCCGGTTCGGGGTGTCGTGGACACCCAAAGGAGACAAGATTCTGGCCCGCCGGCCCAACCCGCCCGGGCAGCACGGTCCCGACATGCGGCGCGGCCGCGAATCGGTCTATAAGAAACAATTGACCCAAAAGCAGTTGCTGCGCGCGCAGTACAACATTCGCGAAAAGCAAATGCGCAACTATTTCCTAAAAGCCCTGAAAAGCCGCGGTAATTACGATGAACAGCTCATCCAGCTGCTGGAAACCCGCCTGGACGCGCTGGTGCTGCGGGCTGGTTTTGCCCAGACCATCTATGCCGCGCGCCAATACGTCAACCATGGCCACGTGCTGGTCAACGACCGCCGTGTCACCTACCCCTCCTACACAGTAAAGCCCGGCGATCGGATCAGCATCAAGCAGAAGTCTCAGTCGTCCCTGCGCGAACAGATCATCAATCCACCCGCGGCCATCCCCGCCTACCTGGAATCCTCCCAGGAGAAATTCACCGCGCAGCTGATGCGCCTTCCGGCCACCCATGAGGTGCCTGTGCTGGGTGACGTCCGCCAGGTGATCGAATTTTACTCACGTTAAAAGTGAAAATTGGCCAAATTGCCAATAAAAATGCCGGGAAAACGATAAGTTTGTAATAAATGTATTAATACGCCTCCCCGGGCATCTATTTCGATAGAAAAGAAAACCGTATTTGTTATACTAAACAAGAACGGTTTTTCTATTTAATTAAGGAGTTTTAATTTGTGAATGTTGGTTACCTGGATAAAGTAATGGGTGTTGTGATTGATGCGGTTTTTCCGGATGGTGTTTTGCCGGGCATCCACAACGCTTTAATAATTCACCCCCCTGAAGCCCCTGTTCTAACCTTCGAAGTACAAGAACACATCAATTCCAAGACAGTCCGCGCCATCGCCCTCGGGTTAACCAACGGGCTGCGCCGCGGCATGGAGGTGATCGATACCGACCAGCCTATCTGTGTACCGGTTGGCAGTGAGACACTCGGCCGTATGTTTGATGTGCTGGGCAACCCAATCGACAACCTGCCCGCTCCCCAAACCAGCCAGCGGCACCCCATCCACGTTACCTCGCCCTCCCTGGCCACCCAAAAAATGGTCTATGAACCCTACATCACCGGCGTCAAAGTCCTAGATTTGTTGATGCCCTTCCCCAAAGGCGGCAAGGTGGGTTTGATCGGCGGTGCCGGTGTGGGCAAGACCGTCCTGATGATCGAGTTAATGCGCAACACCATCCGCGAACATTCCGGCATCGTCCTGTTCGCCGGCGTGGGCGAGCGCAGCCGTGAAGGCAACGACTTATGGCTGGACATGAAATCCAGCGGTGTGATCGACAACGCTATCCTGGTTTTTGGCCAGATGAACGAGCCGCCCGGCGCGCGCATGCGCGTCCCGTTGACCGCCCTCACCATGGCGGAATACTTCCGCGACCATGAAAGCCGCTCCGTGCTGGTCTTCATCGACAACATTTTCCGGTATATTCAAGCCGGTTCCGAAGTTTCCGCCCTGCTTGGCCGCCTGCCTTCCGCGGTAGGTTACCAGCCCACTCTGGAAAGTGAAATGGGTGAGCTGCAGGAACGCATCACCACCACCAGCAACGGCAGCGTCACTTCCATTCAGGCTGTGTACGTACCGGCAGACGATCTGACCGACCCGGCCGTAACCGCCACCTTCGCACATTTGGACGCCACCTGTGTGCTCTCCCGCCGGTTGGCCGGACTGGGCTTCTATCCGGCTGTTGACCCGCTGCAATCCAACAGCTCGCTCATGAATCCCAGCGCCATCGGCAGCCGCCACTTTACCATCGCCAACCGCGTGCGTTCCGCTCTGGCCCGCTATGAAGAGCTGCAGGATGTCATCGCCATTTTGGGTATGGACGAACTGAGCGAAGATGACCAGCTGCTTGTGCAGCGCGCGCGCCGTGTCCAGAAATTCCTGACTCAGCCCTTCTTCGTTTCCGAGCCGTATACCGGCCTGGAGGGCCGCTTCGTAACCCTGGAAGATACGCTCAGTGGATTCGAGCAAATTCTCAATGGAGAAATGGACGCATACCCGGAACAAGCCTTCTACATGGTCGGCGGTATTCAGGAAGTAAAGCAAAAAGCGGAGCAAATGGCACAGGAAAGAGAGACCGAAAGGGAAAGCGGATAGGTTTATGCGCCTGTTGATTACCAGCCCGGAAGGGGTATTGGTGGATGTCGATGGCGTGGATTGGGTCAATATTCACCTCGTTGACGGCGCCCCCATCAGCATCTACCACAATCACGCGCCGCTGGTTGCCCTGCATGCACAGTGCGTTTTAAAATATCGCGTCGCTGATGAAGTTTTCGAACAACCCGTCACGCGGGGTGTATTATCCATCGCAAACAACACCATTAAATGCATGGTAGAGGGTAATCCGCCCGATTCTACCGGTAAAATTAAATAAAAAGAGAAGAAAAAGGGATGAAACCAATTCTGAATGCAATCTACGAAAATATGTATTTCTGGGCTGTAGTGGGCGGATTGTTGGCCTACGGTTTTATTCTGCTGCAAAAACGCTCGGTGGAGCACATTGATCCCGGCCAAACGCAAAAAGTCCTTTCACAAACCATGGCACAGTCGGCGCTGCGGGTGGTTCTCTCCGTAGGCGTTCTATACCTGGCTTTCAAAACAGGATTGAGAAACGGATTGGCTTGTCTGATTATTTACATTCTTATCCGCTGGATTTGGATGTTTGCCTATTTACATAAGTTAAAGAAAGAAAAAGAAAAGGAATAGCATGGAATCAGTTACGCCCCAGGTTGTCTTTACGTTGTTTGGCCTGCCGGTGCGCAGCACCGTCCTGGCCACCTGGGTAGCAATGGGATTGATCATCCTGGTTGTTCTCATCCTGGATAAAACGAAACCGCATCTCTTGGAGAATTTCATTGAATTCATCAGCAACATGATTGCCGGGGTTATGAACCTCAAGAATGTGGAAAGATATTTACCGGTATTGGGAACCTTAATTATCTTCATCTCTGTTGCGAATACTTTGGGTGCCCTTCCGCTGTTGACTTCGCCTACCAGCGATATCAATACCACCATCGCCCTGTCGTTAGTCGTTTTCTTTGCAGTGCATATCTACGGCATCCGTGCAAATGGATTCTTCAGGTATACCAAAAATTTTGCTTCTCCGATTTTTCTGCTCCCCTTGGAAATAATCGGCCAGGTTAGCCGGGCTGTTTCGCTTGCACTGCGTTTATTTGGTAACATATTAAGTGGTGAACTGATCGTTGCCATCGTTTTCAGTTTGATCCCTGTCTTTGTTCCCCTGCCATTGATGGGCCTGAGTTTATTAATCGGTATCTTGCAGGCTTATGTCTTTACTGCGCTCTCTTCGGTTTACATCTCCACTGCCGTTGAAATCTCGGATAATTAATAACCAATAAGAAAGGATTTTTTTATGAATACACTTGAACCACAATTGCAAATTACGATTGTGACCATTATCGTTACCGGAGTTGGAATTGTTTTGGGCACTGTTGTACCCGCTTGGGTGGAGGGCAAAGCTGTCCTCAAAGCGCTGGAGGGCATTACCCGCCAACCGGAATCCGCTAATGACCTTCGTACCACATTGTTGATTTCAATGGCGCTGCTGGAATCGACCGCCATTTATGTGTTGTTAGTGATGTTGATTCTATTATTTGCTAACCCGCTGCTTGACAGGTTCTTTTAAATCATGCTTGAAATTGATCTAGTGACTATTCTTTTTCAAATCATCAATTTTGTAGTTTTAGCTGCCGCACTGTATTTCCTTCTATTTAAACGCATGATCAAAAAAGCCGATCAGCGTAAACAGGAGGCTGAAGTTGTTCGGCAGGAATCATTGCAAAATTTAGAGGAATCCAGGAAGCTGCGCGCTGAAGCGGAGGATTATCTGGGCAATATCAGCCAAAAGGTTGACGAACATATCGAGAAAGGCAAGCTGGAAATCGAACAGCACCGTGAGCAAGTCCTGCAGTTGACCAAGGAAGAGGCGGAGGAAATCTACAAACAGCGTAAAGAGGACACCATCCGCACGCAAAAGCGTACGGTCGAGAAATTTCGCAAGGAAATCCTGGATACGATTGTAGAGGTTTCTCAGCAGACGTTGCAGTTGACCACCCCGGACGAAATCCACCATCTGCTGATCAAGCAAATGAATGAACGCGTTTGGGATTTGGGTAAAAGCGAGATGCGCCGCGTGGAAACCATCCGCAAATCGCTGGCCGACCGCGAACCGATTCTGGAAATTCGCACGGCCAAACCACTGACGCGCGAGGAGAAAGCCCAAGCCATTCGAACCTTCTCAGCGCTGGCAGATAAGAACGTCAAACTTGAGTTGGATACCGACCCTGACCTGGTTGCCGGTCTGCGTGTCCGCTTGGGCGATTTCATCGTCGATAATTCACTCGCCACCAAATTAAACGAAATCAGCGAAAATACACTGCAGCAGCTTTCTGATAAATTGGATAAGCTGGAAATCTGATGAACATTAACGTTGAGCCAAAATTCACCAGCCTGGAATCCTACCTGAACGAGCTGGTTGAATTCCCGGCCTTTGAAAAAGAAGTAAAAAAGCGCTTAGGCGAGGCTGATTTACCGCGTCTGGACGAAGATACCAGCGATACACTGGTGCGGCAGTTGTTATCCACATTTCAGCAGACCTGTGAGAACTACACCAGCCATGTAACCTTTGAAGAGATCGGCACCGTGCAGCATGTTGGCAACGGTGTCGCCAATCTCTCCGGCCTTTCCAATGTAGGTGTGGACGAACTGGTGAATTTCCCCAATGGCGTCGATGGTTTGGTTCTAAACCTGGAATCCAATTCAATCGACGTGATCCTGTTGGGTGAGGAAACCGGCATTCACGGTGGTGACCGCGTGACTTCACGCCGGGAACGCATCCGTGTGCCTGTCGGTCCCGACCTGTTAGGTCGCGTGATCAATCCCTTGGGTGCGCCCCTGGATGACCTGCCTGAGATCCAACCTGTTGATATGGAATTGCTGGAAAAGCCGGCTCCCGGAATCATCAAGCGCAGCCCGGTCAATGAACCGCTTCAAACCGGCAACAAGATGATCGATGCCCTATTCTCTGTTGGTCGCGGTCAGCGCGAGCTGATAGTCGGCGATCGCCAAATCGGAAAGACCACCCTGGCGGTGGACACAATTCTTAATCAGAAAAACAGCAATGTAGTCTGCATTTATGTTTCAATTGGTCAAAAAAAGTCATCGGTATTATCGGTTATCAACACCTTGAAAACCCGTGGCGCGATGGAATATTCCGTGGTCGTCATAGCCAGCCCGGATGATCCACCGGCTTTACGTTACCTCGCGCCCTTTGCCGGCTGCACCATGGGAGAATATTTTCTGCAGCAGGGCCGTGATGTGTTGATTGTCTATGATGACCTGGGAAAACACGCCGACGCCTACCGCGAAATCAGTCTCCTTCTGCGCCGCCCGCCCGGCCGCGAAGCTTACCCCGGCGACATTTTCTATCTGCATTCGCGCCTGCTGGAAAGGGCTTGCAAGTTGAGCAAGGAACAGGGCGGCGGTTCATTGACCGCCTTGCCTATCATCCCGCTGCAGCAGAGTAACCTGGCCGCATATATCCCCACCAACCTGATATCTATTTGCGACGGCCAGATTGTCCTCAACACGGAGAAATTTAACCGCGGATTGAAACCCGCTGTTGATATTGGCCTGTCAGTATCCCGTGTGGGCAGTTCCGCCCAATCCAAGGCCATGCGTTCGGTTTCTGAAGAGTTGAAGCTTGAGTTAAGCCAATTCGAAGAAGTGGAACAGTTCACCCGTTTCGGCACGGAAATCGATAAAGCGACCCTCAATCAAATTCAACGCGGGCAGCGGCTCCAACTGATTCTGACCCAACCTAATAATAAACCGCTCACGCTGGCCGAGGAAGTCATCATCCTCACCGCCGGTATCCACGGATATTTGGATGCGGTTGATTTAGGGCAAATTGACCGCTTTGAAGACGATCTATTGTCCTGGTTAAAGCGCCATCATTCTGATATGATGAATAAAATCAATCACGAGAAAACGATCAACGATATCCGTGATGAAATACTAAATCTAATTCGTAAATTTACGGAAATCTGGACTTCAGGAGAATTATCGGATGGATAAAATGGTCATGGTTGTGATTCCGCGGGATGAAGCGGAAATGGTACTGGATGCGCTTATCTCGGCGGGTTACACAGCCACGTTCATGGAAACGAAAGGCGGCATGCTGCGTCAGTCGCAATACACCCTCTTTATCGCGGTAAAAAACGCGGACTTAAAGAAAGTCTGCGAGATCATCAAAGAGAATTGCACGGTACAGATCAGTAACATGAGTGGAGATTTAGAACGCGAAGAAATGTTGACCGACGAAACGCTCTCCGGAAAAATTGGCGGAGCCATCCTCTTCATCTGGAATTTGCACAAGGTCGAGATTTACTAACAGAATTTTGGGCTAATGGAAAATAATTACCATTTTATTAAGCAGCGCCTTGAAAACCTCAAGACGATCAAACCCATGCTGATGTCTTTGCGCACCATTTCTCTTTCCAGTTGGAGGCTTTCATTAAAAAGGCTGGAAAATCTGAAAAGCTACCGGCGTGACCTGACATCGGTTGCCGCACAGGTCGGTGCGCTGCCCGCCCCTCAACCCAATGGAGAAAAAACAGATTCCTGTCTGATAATCCTGGGCAGTACGCGCGGGCTTTGCGGCGGGTTCAACCGCGACCTCCTCGCGTACTTTGAGGAACATCCCGCTGAATTGGAAGGGACCACCGAGATCATTCTATTTGGTGAAAAGATAGGGAAATTGTTTACGCGCAATCACATCGCCTATCAACGCAGGATCGAATACCCAAAAATTAACCGGATCGATTTCCAATTTATTGCTCAACTCATAGCAAATCTATCCTGCGATAACAAACCCTGCCGCATTCTTTACAATTCCTATCATGGTTCAGGTCAATACCAGCCGTCATTGCGGTTGGTGAATTGGATTCATAACACCGCGCCAAAACCAGCCGCAACCGACCAGAATCTGATCTTTGACACCGAGCCATCAACCATTTCGGAGTACCTCTCGCGTCAAATCAACCTGATGGAAATATATGAAAGCCTCCTGTCTTCCCTGGCTGCTGAACATTCTTTCCGTTTCCAGCTTATGGAAAATGCCATCTCAAATACCGACAAATTGATTCAGGAACTTGGCCTGATGGTACAGGTCGAAAGACAAAAGAAGATCACCAGCGAGATGCGCGAGCTCTCCATCAGCGCCGGTTTGCTCGATCGTTAGTCTTTATTCCCCTCAATTTCCTTAAAAATTCTTGACTTCACCTTTTATATTTGCTACTATATTGCTAAAGCGTATTAGCAAAGCGCATTAGCATGATTAAAAGAATAACCGCCCAAGACGTGGCAAAAGCCGCTGGAGTTTCTCCGACCACCGTTTCCTTCGTACTCAATAATATTGAGGGAATGAGAATCAGCAAGGAAACACGTGATCGCGTCTTGGAGGTTGCTAAATCGCTGAATTACCATCCCGATTCCTCCGCGCAGAAGATGGCCCGCGGAAAAACTTCCGTGATTGGCTTGGTGTTGCGTCAAAATCCCGAAAAAGCGTATGCCGACCTGTTCATTCAGGATGTTATGCAGGGCATCAGCAATGTGATTCGCGAGAACGGATACCAATTGCTCTTCATCCCGCTCCCCCCTGAAGATAAAGAGAGCAGCTACAGTAAATTGATTAACGAACGTCATGTGGATGGGCTGATTGTTTCAGGCCCGACTGAAGATGATTATGAACTGGTGGATGCCTATAAGGAAGGCGCCAAAATTGTCCTCATGGGTAAAATTCGCGGTTCCAATATTCCCTTCATCGATATCGATAACATTAAAGGGGCCGAAATCGCCACTTCCCATCTGGTTTCATTAGGTCATAAAGATATCGCAATTATCACCAACGCACCTAATAACTACGACAGTAGTAAGGACCGCTTCGAGGGGTACCGTCAGGTGCTAAAGAAAAACAAAATTACCTTGAACGACGGATGGGTCTTCTGGGGAGATCGTACGCCTGAATCCGGGTACGATGCCATGAGCAAGCTTTTATCGCGCAAACCGCTTCCATCGGCTGTCTTCATCGCTTCCGATACCGTTGCCCTGGGTGCGTTGAATGCTTGTTACGAGAAAAATATCCGCGTACCTGACGATTTAGCCATTGTCGGTTTCGATGATATTGCGCTGTCCAGATATGTAATTCCCCCTCTGACAACCGTTCATCTTCCCGCGTATAGCCTGGGCTTGGGTGCCGCCAGTATGTTAATTCAACAGTTAAATGACGAATTTATTGAAAGCAACGAAATCATCCTGCAAACAAAATTAGTCATTCGTGAGTCTAGTGGGAAAAATATCAAACCTTAAATTTAACGAGGAGGTGATTAGGGAAATATTACAGGTTCTTTTTTGGAAAAACCATCTAATAAAAAGAGGAGAAAAAAATGAAAAAAAGATTTTGGTTAATTACTTCCGTTGTGGTCATTTTGGCATTGGCTCTCGCGGCCTGCCAGACCGCTGCAGCTACTGAAGCAGCTGCCATGGAAGAAGCGCCCGCACAGGAAGAAGCCGCTCCCGTTGAGGAAGCAGCTATGGCCGAAGGGATCGATTGCACCGGCGTTACCGCTGGCGATACGATCACGATGCTGTATCAATGGTCTGGTGCGGAAGAAGAGAGATTGAATGAAATTCTGCAGCCCTTCGTGGATGCTTGCGGCGTTGTCGTTGCTCCCGAATCCACCCGCGACCAGGCTCTACTGGATACCAAAGTACAGGCCGGCACTCCACCGGATGTGGCATTTTGGAATATTGCTCAATTAGTACAGTACCAAGATGTATTGAAATCAATGGATGATTTGGGCGCTCACAGTGAGAATTACGTTGATTTCTTCAGAGAACCTGGTACTATTAATGGGAAATGGCTCGGTCTGCCCGTGAAAGCGGATATCAAGACCATCATTTGGTACAGCCCGGCCGTTTTTGCGGCTAAAGGTTACACTGTTCCCACTACCTGGGATGAACTGGATGCTTTGGTCGAGCAGATGGTCGCCAATGGCGACGTACCCTGGAGCATGGGCTTCGAATCCGGTGACTCAACCGGTTGGTCTGGTACAGATTTTATCCAGGACATTATGCTCGTTCAACAAGGGCCCACTTATGTCAATGACATCATCTCCGGAGCAGTATCATACAATGATGCCGGCGTGAAAGAAGCTTATGAGACCTATGGTAAATGGGCCACGGATCCTATCTACACCATTGACGGTGCCCAGGGTACGCTTTCCACCGATTTCAACGACGCGATCTACAGAGTATTCGCCGATCCGGCGGAAGCCATGATGGTCAAGCAGTCCGGTTTTGCCGGCGGCAACATCGTTACGCAGTATCCTGACCTTGTCTACGGCACCGACTTTGATTACTTTGAAGTTCCTGGTGTTCAAGGACTACAAGGTGGTGCAGACTGGATGATGGCTTTCAGCGATAGCCCCGCTGTCAAAGCGTTGGTGGCATACCTGTCCTCCACCGAGGGCGGCGCCAATTGGGCCAAAGCCAGCTTCAGTCTATCACCCAATAAAGGAGCCACGGGGAATTACGTTGAACCCGATCTTCTGAAGAGTGGTGATATCTTAGCCAATGCTAAAGCATATACTTTTGACATTGGAGATAGTATTCCCGGTGGCTTTGGTGCTTCCGAATTCAAAGGCGTTGTAGATTATGTCAATGGTGGAGATCTCGATACCATTCTCAATGACCTGGCAGCAGTTCAAGCCGAAGCTTTAGCGCAGTAGTAAGTTTCACAATAATAGGGGGTGCCGATATTCATCGGCACTCCCTTTCCAACTTATTCCTTTTTCACTGTAATCATTTTTTATATAATTTACTTAATCTTTAACAAGGAAGGGAGAAGAAATGAGTAAAAACGTCCCTGGCATTATGCGCCAAAAGCCGATTACGCCTTGGCTTTATCTAATACCTGCGTTGATCGTTATGTTTACCTTCATTGTGTATCCCGGTGTAAATACTTTTTACCTCAGTTTACGCAATGCCGATAATACCGCCTGGGCCAGTACTGCCTGCAAATCTGGAGAATCTTGTTGGGGGATCTTTGAAAATTACCATTACGCCATCACCTCCGCCATCATGCAGACAGCTTTTCTCAATAACATAAAATGGATCTTGATTATGGTAACCGGCACAGTTGGGTTGGGTCTGCTCATCGCCGTCCTGGCCGACCGCGTACGTTACGAATCCATCGCCAAATCCATCATCTTCCTGCCCATGGCCATCTCCTTCGTGGGTGCGGGTGTGATTTGGAAGTTCATGTACAACTATGAGAGCGGCTCCAACCAGATTGGTTTGCTGAACGCTATCATCACTGCCTTTGGAGGTCAGCCGGTTTCCTGGCTGACGGAACCACAGATCAATACCATTGCCCTGATCGTCGTTGGCGTTTGGATGTGGACCGGTTTCTGTATGACCATTCTGGCTGCCGGTCTGAGAGGTGTTCCGGAAGAAATCCTTGAGGCTGCCCGCGTGGACGGCGCCAATGAATGGATGGTCTTCTGGAAAATCATGATCCCGCAGGTCCTGCCGACCATCACAGTCGTCATCACCACCATGGTGATCAACGTCCTCAAGATCTTCGATATTGTCTATGTCATGACGGGTGGCAATTACGGTACCGAAGTCATCGCCAACCGCCTTTACACCGAAATGTACAAGAGTTACCAACCCGGCCGCGCGTCCGCAATTGCCGTGGTACTGATCCTGGTCATTATCCCAGCCATGATTATGAATATTCGTAGGTTCAATGAACAGGAGGCAACCCGATGAATCCTTTCACTCGCTTTTGGAATTGGATAAAGAGCCTGCCCGTTCACATTATTCTGATTGGCTTATGTATCATTTGGCTGGTTCCCTCCCTGGGGCTGCTGGTGACATCCTTCCGGCCGGTTCAGGATATTAATGAGACAGGTTGGTGGACAGTTTTCGCCAAACCCAAAGGGTTTGAGGAATTCAAGACCTATTGCGCCTCCTGTCACGGAGAAGACGGCACGTCCATTGCCACAGCCGATCTGACCGATCCCGATCTGGTTCAAAACTACCGCCGCTCTTTTAACCTGCTCAGCTCCCTGGAGCGGGATATTGACGGACAGCCGCACATGGGGGACATTCCTGTACCGGATGAACAAACCGCTGCAACTATCGCCGCGTATATGCGTCGTATTTCCGGGATTGAAGCCCGGCCGAAATTCACACTGAGCAACTATATCGATGCCTTTGTTGGCTACCGCGGTAATAAATCATACCAACAGGATTGTGTGGATGGAACGCAGGCGGTGGATTTGTACTGCGATGTCCGTGATTTGACCAACCCGCGCGGAATGGGCCGCGCCTTCCTCAACAGTTTATTTGTCTCCATTCCCTCAACCATCCTGCCGATTCTCTTCGCGGCTTTCGCGGCTTATGCCTTCTCCTGGATGGATTTCAAAGGCCGCCAGTGGATGTTTGCATTGCTCGTGGGCCTGCAGGTGGTTCCGTTGCAAATGACCCTCATTCCCATCTCGCGCCTATACGCACAGGTGGGCCTGAACGGCACCTTCCTGGGCATCTGGCTCTTCCATACCGGTTTTGGTCTGCCCTACGCCATCTACCTGATGCGCAACTTTATGGGCAGCCTGCCGCGCGAGATTTTTGAGTCTGCCTATCTGGACGGTGCTTCACATTGGACAGCTTTTTATCGCCTGGCAATTCCGCTTTCCGTTCCGGCCATTGCCTCGCTGGCCATCTTCCAATTCCTGTGGATTTGGAACGATCTGTTGGTGGCTTTGGTATTCCTGGGCGGTCAGCACCCTGTCCTTACTTACCAAATCGGGAACATGGTCACCTCGCTCGGCAGCGGCTGGCACCTGTTGACGGCGGCCGCCTTTATCTCCATGGCGCTGCCAATGCTGGTGTTCCTCTTCCTGCAGCGCTACTTCGTACGCGGTCTTCTGGCCGGATCAGTAAAAGGATAGACAATCTCACACAAATCAGGCTAATCTTGGTATTATCAAGCGCCTTGATTAGCCTGATACGGATTTGGAGTAAGTTTTGGAAAAAAATCTTTGGTATAAAAATTTGGTGTTTTACGAGGTACACACCCGCGCGTTTTTTGATTCCAACAATGATGGCATCGGTGATTTACGCGGACTAACCCGGAAACTGGATTATCTTAAACATTTAGGGGTGGATTGTATCTGGTTGTTGCCCATTTACCCCTCCCCCCTTAAAGATGATGGCTATGACATTTCGGATTTCTATAATGTCCACCCTGATTTAGGCACTTTGGATGATTTCAAAACTTTAGTCGAAGAAACGCACAAGCGCGGTATGCGCATCATCGCCGATCTGGTCGTTAACCACACCTCGGACCAGTGCGCCTGGTTTAAAGAAGCTGAATCCAACCCCGATTCTCCCTATCGCGATTATTATGTCTGGAGTGATACCGATCAGAAATACTCGGATGCCCGTATTATTTTCATCGATACCGAACAGTCCAACTGGACTTGGAATGAAAAAGCCGGAAAATATTTCTGGCATCGTTTCTACGACTGCCAGCCCGACCTGAATTACGACAACCCGGCCGTGCGCGAGGAAATGAAATCCATCATGCGTTTCTGGCTGGACATGGGCATCGATGGTTTCCGTGCCGATGCGGTTCCTTACCTGATCGAGCGTGAAGGCACCAATTGCGAAAATTTACCGGAAACGCACGAATACCTAAAAGAGCTGCGCGCGTTGATCGACCGGGATTATCCCGATTGCATTCTTTTGGCGGAGGCCAACCAATGGCCGCAGGACCTGCGCCCTTATTTTGGGAATGGCGATGAATTTCACATGGCTTTTCGTTTCCCGCTCATGCCGCGTATCTATAAATCCATCGCGGCGGGGGATACCACTTCCATGATCAACATTCTTGAAAAAACTCCTGAGATACCTGAGAATTGCCAATGGTGCACTTTCCTGCGCAACCACGATGAGTTGACCGTGGAAATGGTTACGGAGGATGAACGGGAATTTCTGTGGAACTTTTACGCGCCCGAAGCGCGCATGCGCTTGAATCTGGGTATCCGCCGCCGTCTGGCGCCTTTGATGGGCGGCGATCCACACAAAATTGAGCTGCTGTATGCCCTGCTCTTTTCGCTGCCGGGTGCCCCTATCATTTATTTTGGGGACGAAATCGGCATGGGCGATAACATTTGGCTGAATGACCGTGATGGCGTGCGCACCCCCATGCAGTGGTCCGCGGCAAAGAATGCGGGCTTTTCGGAACAGGAAGATGGCCGGCTTTTCCTGCCGGTTATTGACCAGGGCGATTACCGTTATCAGGTATTAAACGTGGAAAGCCAGATGAAGGACGAGAATTCGCTCTTCAATCGGCTGCGCGGCCTGATTGCGCTGCGCAAGCAAAATGATATCTTCGATACCCAGGAAATGGAATTTCTCTTCCGTGAAAATAAAGGCTTGTTCGCGATTCTGCGCGGCAGCCGCAAGGACGGTTTAATTTGTGTCCACAATTTAACCAATACTTCCCAGCCGGTTGACTTAAGTGGTTTCAATGTCCGAGTATTGACTCAATCGGCAAATCAATCATCAAGCTATATCAATACTGAAGACAGCACCCTGCTTTTGGAACCCTACGCATATGTCTGGTTCAAAATCAACAGCTAATCCGTTGTTTTCCCAAACTCCGATAAAATTCGCGTGATGTGTTTGGCTGTTTTCAGGTACAAATCCAGCCGGATATTCTCATTGGGCGCGTGCGCCCGGCAGTCGGGATAGCCGATCCCCAAAGTCGCGATTGGAATGTGCAGCGCGTCCTGAATGATAGCGTTTGGCCCGGAACCGCCTGTCATGGGGACTATCTTCATGGGTTGTTTGTAGATCTCGCCCGAGGTTCTTACCACCAGTTGAATGAAATCATCGGCCGCGTCGGTCCGTGCCGGTGCGTCGCTGCTCAATACTGTAATGTGGATGTCTTCAAATCCATGCTTATCCAGATGTTCGCGCAGTTGCCGCAGTACCTTCTCCGGCCGCTGGTTGGGTGCCAGCCGGATATCGATCTTGGCGCTGGCCTTGGCCGGCACAATAGTTTTCGCGCCCTGCCCATGATAGCCGGAGGACAATCCGCAAATGGTGCAGGTCGGCTGAAAAGCTTCCGCCACTGCCAGATCAACTCCGCCGCTGATGTTATTTAGAAATTCCTTGACGCCAAACCGTTTTTTATAGTCCGCCGCATTGTCGGGCAGTGCCGCCATAAAATCGATATCCTCCCGGCTGGGAGGCAGCACGTCATCATAGAATCCGGGCAGGTTGATATGTTCGTCGCCCGATTTCAGCGTGTTCAGCGCCCAAACCAGACGCCAGGCAGCATTTTGAATGATGGAACCGCCCGTACCCGAATGCACATCCCTTTTGGCTGTCTCTACTTCCAGCTCAACGTACAGGATGCCGCGCAGCCCCAGGAATTGCAGCGGCAGGTCGTTGGCGTCCACTTCTCCAAATTCCCAGATGCAGGCGTCGGCCTGCAGCAATTCGGTATGCGCTTGCACGAATGGGCCGAAGTGTTCGCTGGTAGTCTCTTCCTCCCCTTCAATGATGAATTTCACGTTGCAGGGCAGCTCATTATTTTCCGCCAGTAACGCGTCAATCGCCAGCAGCCGGTTGACAATATTGCCTTTATTGTCGTTTGCGCCGCGGCCGAATACCCGTCCGTCATTCCGTGACAATTCAAAAGGCGGTGTTTTCCACAAACGCAGCGGCTCGGCCGGCTGTACGTCGTAATGGTTATAAAACAGGATGGTCTTATCGCTGCGGCCTTTGCGCTCCGCTATGATAATGGGCGCGCCGTCGTTCTCAAAACGTTTAATTTGGAAATTTCTTTTTTTGAAAAGTTCAACAACCAGATCGGCGCATTCCACCAAGCCTTCCCGCCGGGCGGACACGCTGGGTTGAGCGACCAGCCGTGCGAGGTCTCCCAGACTGGCGTCCATATTTAAGTCTATATATTTATCGATATCTTGAAAATTCATTAGGTACTGCCTGTTTAGATTTTGATCAGGGGAGTTCAAACAATTTGAGGATTGACGCTCCTGTATATGAAAAAAACAGCATTTTTAGAATCTTTCCGATCGAACACCATAAAAGGAAACGTCCGACCGGCAATTTCAGCATGCCTGCTGCCATCCCTGCCAGGTCAAAGACCGGATTGGGAATGACTGCTAATACTAACACAACTACATCGCCGTATTTGCGCATTAGTTCCACCATCCTGTCGTAGAACTCGCGCCTATCCAGGATGATCTGTCCGCTGAATCCAGCCAGATAGCCTGTCAGCTCGCCAATCGCGGCGCCGCTGCCGGCTGCTACCGCCACCCAAAAAGGGTTAAAAACGGCGCCCATGGCTGAAGTGAACACGACCCCGGGAATGGGAAAAATTAAAGTTGCGTTGGATAAAACAGAAACCAGGAAAATTCCGGGATAGCCGTAATGGCCGAAATCCTGTACTTTATCGCGGTTCAGGATAAGCAGGAGTGTTAATAAAAAAACCAGAATCAGTATAAGGCCACGTGATAAGAGCTTACGCGACTTTTCCTGCATTCCGGCTCAATCCATTTTCTGTAACAGAGCCTCAATGCGGGCGATGATCATATCCATAGCCACTTCATTCAGGCCGCCCTCGGGAATGATGACATGAGCATAGCGTTTGGAGGGTTCGACAAATTCAAGGTGCATCGGCCGCACGGTGGCCATGTATTGGTTCACCACCATGTCCGTGGTCCGGCCGCGTTCGGTGATGTCGCGTTCCAGGCGGCGGATGAAACGGATATCAGGGTCTGTATCCACAAAGATCTTGACGTCAAATAACTTCCGCAGCTCCGGCTCGGCAAAAATCAAAATGCCTTCTACCAGGATGACCGGGCGGGGTTCCACACGGATGGTCTTATCCGTGCGGGTGTGAATGCTGAAATCGTAGACCGGGATATCCACAGCTTCCCATTGCTTCAGGCGCAGAATGTGCGCGGTCATCAATTCGGATTCCAAAGAATTAGGGTGATCGAAGTTGATTGCTGCGCGCTGTTCGTAAGGCAGGTCGTGCAGGTCGCGGTAGTACGCGTCATGCGGCAGATATGCGATGCGCTGCTTGCCAACACGGTTCAGGATCACATTAGCTACCGTAGTCTTGCCTGATCCGGTTCCGCCGGCAATTCCGATTACAATGGGGGAAGAATTATCTGACATAGATGTGATTATACCTTACTGGTTTTTTAGATGTTTTTGATAAAATTAACTTAATTATGAAAATTAAAATCACCCTATATTATCATTTAAAAGAAAAAGCCGGAACCGGCAGCCTGGAAATGGATGTGCCGGAAAAGGCTACGATCAAAGACCTGAAAGGCATGCTCGAAGCCAAGTTTCCGGCACTGCGTACCCATTTGGACAATATTATGATCCTCATGGATAAAAAGATCGTGCTGGACGAAGACGTTCTTAAAGAGAATGCCGAAGTGGCTTTCCTAACACCCGTAGGTGGAGGTTAAATATGAGGTTAAATATAATGAAACGTAAACCTATCACGCAAATTCTGGCTGTTTTATTAGCCTTGGTTATACTGACTGCCTGCAGCGCACCCGCAGCTGCCGCTGAACCGCCGCAGGACCAATCCGCGCCGGCCGCAGACGAAGCAACCGGAGAACAGACGCCTGCTGCGGAGACCGCTGCCAATCCCTGCGACAACATTTTCTATCCCATAGCGCTCGATAATCAATGGGTCTATGATTTTAGCCTGGAAGACAACGGTAGCACCGAAGAATCCTCAATGGCGTTTACCGTCTCCGAAAGCAGCGGTTCTTCGGCAGTCTTGGCCGCCCTCAGTTACGATACCGGCATTGTCACGGAATCCGCAGTCCAATGCAGCGATCAGGCTATCCTCAACTTCCCCATGACAGAGTTGAAAATGGTGCTGGGCGAACTGGCAGGCAACATCGAACTGCAATACCAGAGCGGCACCTTCATGCCCTCCGAGCAGGAATTCATCGCTAACAACTGGTCGATGGAATGGGAGACTAATTACTCCGCTTCGGGCAGCTTGCAGGCTTATTACGAAGGCGAAGAACTCTCCGCCGTGCTGGATAACAGCCCGGTCAAGATGAATTGGAAAGTCACTGGAACCGGTGAAACCATGCAAGTGCCTGCCGGGAATTTCAGCGATCTGGTTAAGATGGAGCGCCAGATTTCGTTCGACGTCTCCAACTTGCAGACTAACATTCAGGGCAACGATGTCAATATTTCCACTACCCTGACGGTTAACACCGAGCTTTGGTACGCGCCCCACATCGGCCTGGTCAAGCAAAACGTGAACGGCATTTCCATCAAACTCTACGGCATTAACTTCCCCGTGGAAGCCTACGGCTATGTGCAGTTGTCGTCTTACACGGTCAACTAAGTTAAAGAAAATCGAAAATCTAAAGTTAAAGTAGGCTGAGCTCGTCGAAGCCTACTTTTTTTACTCTACCGCTTCAAACACCTTGTGGCAGGCCGTGTCCGGACGGTACTCGCGCGCTTCGGCGTACCCTTCCCGCACCAGTTCGCGGTTCACAAAGACGTCATCCGTCAGCACGTAGCGCAGCAGCCGCCCATACTTGTCCGTCTCAGACTGGTCCTTGAACAGGTAAAGCGTCTTCCCTTCTATTAGGGCCTCATTTGCCTGCGTGGCTTTTATGGCCTCAGCCCGTTCTTCCGAATAATATTCCGGCGTGTTGACGCCGATATAACGCACCTGATAAACCTCGCCGTCCAGGATAACCTCGATGGAATCCCCATCGATAACCCGTTTCACCCGCGCGGTTTCAACCTCCGTCAGGTCCGGGATACAGCTCACGCCATCCAGTTGAGTATATGCCGGCAAATCGTTTACCAGGTTGTTGGAATCGGCGCCAGGGGATTTTTGGGTTGGGTTTTCCTGCGATGTTAGAATATCAAAGAAAGAACAACTGCCTAGAAATAGCAAAAGAATAATGGAATAGATGAATGTTTTTTTCATGTGAATGCAGCCCCAATCCGATGCAAAATAAAAAGCCACCGAAGGGAATCGAACCCTTGACCCGTCGCTTACGAAGCGACTGCTCTGCCGGCTGAGCTACGGTGGCACGCGCAGAATTATATCAGTTTCCAATTATAATCGACAAGGAAAAATGAACATAGCAATTATCTCCTACCACACCTGCCCTTTGGCAACTCTGGGCGGCAAAGACACCGGCGGCATGAACGTGTATGTCCGCGACTTGACCACTTACCTCGGACACTTGGGTATTCATGCGGATGTATTCACTCGTTCTCAGGATGAGCACGTCCCGCATGTCCTGCACGACCTGGGCTGCGGCAACCGTGTTGTGCATGTTCCCGCCGGCCCCGAAAGCCCCCTGCCGAAAATCGAACTCACTAAATACATCCCGGAATTCATCAACGGCATCGACGAATTCGCCGCCGCCAAAGGCATTCACTACGACCTGATCCATTCGCATTATTGGCTTTCCGGTTTGGCGGCGGGAGAACTAGCCCAAAGCTGGAACACGCCCATCATTCACATGTTCCACACGCTGGCGCTGCTGAAAAATCGGATTGCCAAATCGCAGGAGGAACTGGAAAGCGTCATCCGGGTGGAAGGCGAACGTGAAGTCATCCGTCTTGCGGATAAAATCGTCGCCGCGACTTCGGATGAAGTGAACCATCTGGAGAATTTGTACGACGCGCCCGCGGAAAAAATTGAGGTCATCCCGCCCGGCGTGGATACCACCCGCTTTTATCCCATTCCGGAAGACGAAGCCAAGGAATTTATTGGCATTCCCAAAGACGAACGCATGCTGCTGTATGTCGGCCGCATCGAACCGCTCAAAGGCATCGACATCCTCATTCGTGCCATCGCGCAGCTCAAGCATTCGGACGTTTTATCCAACTGCCCGCATTACCTGTATATCATCGGCGGTGAACCGGACGCGGAAGAAGGCCAGATGAACCGTGAAATGCAGCGCCTCCAAAAACTCTGTCAGGAATTGGGCGTGGGCGATTTGGTGTTGTTCCTGGGAAAACAGGACCAGGACACCCTGCAATATTATTATTCCGCTGCGGAAATAGTGATCATGCCTTCGCACTACGAATCCTTCGGCATGGTCGCCCTGGAAGCCATGGCTTGCGGCACGCCCGTGATTGCCACCCAGGTCGGCGGGCTGCAGCACCTGGTGCAGAACGGCAAGACCGGCTTCACTGTGCCTAATGACAATGTGGATGTACTGGAAGAACGCTTGACGCAATTGATATGCAAAGAAGGGCTGCGTGAAGAAATGAGCCAAAACAGCGTCGTCTACGCCCGCTCCTACGCTTGGGATGTCATCACGCCCCGCATTATCGATTTGTATCAGCAGACAATTAAATCTTACGAATCTTTCCACGAACGGTAGTCGTCGGATTGGATGCCTTTTTGGATGGCATCCCTGCCAAATCGGGCGTGTAAGTCGTCCAACGCTTGCAGCAAATTCTTCTCTTTTTGGTAGCTGTCGTCCAACAGCGATAGCTGCTGGTAAACCGTGCAGATTTGCGCCACCCCCACCCCGATTAGCCGGATTTTCTTTCCGGCTTTCCACTCGGCCAGGAACAATTCTTTTGCGGTTTGAAAGATCAGCGAATCCTGGTTGGTAGGCTGCTCCAGGGTCACCTGGCGGGTGATGGTCTCGAAATTCGGCCAACGCAGCTTGATGCGTACGGTCTTGCCCGCCAACCCTTTTTTGCGCAGCCGTCCTCCCACTTTTTCGGATAGGATACGGATGGTGCGCAGCAGAAGCTGCTGGTCGCCTAAATCCTCAAAAAAAGTCACCTCATTGCTGATGGATTTGATTCCCTCATATTCCGCCACCGGTCGATCGTCAATGCCGCGTGCTCGTTCCACCAGTTCAACCGCGAATTTACCGAAATGCTGCTCCAGCCAGGGCTGCGGCTGCTTGACGATATCGCCGATTTTTTCGATGCCCAGGGCTTTGAACTTGGCCGCCGACTTTGGTCCCACCCCCCACATCTCGCCAATCGGTAAATCAGCCAGGAAGGCTTCCTCCTCCCCGGCCGGTATATTCAGGATCGCCATGGGCGAGCTGGGTAATTTATGCCGCGCCTTGCCCTGGTTCGTGGCAATTTTCGCCATCAGCTTGTTGGAAGCCACCCCAATCGAGCAAGGCAGTCCCAGTTCGCGGGTTATCTTTTGCTGCAGCTCCCGCGCGATCTCTTCGCCGCTCTGCGGCAGATCGCTCACATCCAGGAAAGCTTCGTCGATGGAAATCTGTTCCACCAGCGGGGTCATCCCTCGGATAATGTCCATTACCTGGCGGGAAAGCTCCACGTAATCGCGATAATGGCTCCGCACCAGTTTTAGTTGTGGGTACTGCCGCAGCGCTTGTTTCATTGGCATGGCGGAATGGATGCCGTATTTGCGCGCAGCATACGAAGCCGAAGTCACCACCCCGCGCCCGTCCGGCGAACCGCCGGTTGCGAAGGCCTGACCTTTCAGGGACGGGTCAAACTTTTCTTCGACCGCGCAGAAAAAAGCGTCCAAATCCATGTGCAAAATCTTACGAGTCATATTTTTCTATATTATAGGATTCTTTTGCGGCAATAGCAATTATGTTCTATTTTTTACCCTGAAAATACTTCCTGGACACCTGCCCAATCAATTATTTATTGGTCAACCATTCACCTGTACTCTCCGAAGTGTGCCTGACAATAAGTGAAAGCACACGCTTTTTTCAAATGTCATTCCAAGCCTTCTTTTAGCGATCGCGAAGCACCCTCTCGGAAGGGGAATCTCGGTTATCTAGCCAAGATCCTTTCCCCCAAGGGAATGCTCTGCGATCGCTTAAGCTCAGGATGACAGGTTCCATGTTTATATCGGCCGGGATATTTTCTCACCAATATTCATTTTTATTGTTGTAAAAGTAGGTCAGGCATTCTTGCCTGACAAAAAAGATTGTTCCTTATATCTCATTAGAAAGTATATACAGATGCATCCCATTCAATTACATCCTCGTTTAAGATTGTCGTAGATACGAAAGTCAAAACAAGTAAGTCAGGCATTCACCTGCACTCTCTGGAGTGTGCCTGACATTTAAAAAAAAGAAACCGCTGCTTCGACAAGGTCCGCATGCGGTTTCTCTTCAATTGTTATTCTAGGTTTCTTCGATGTTCTATAGAACAATCTATTTCTTCATTGCCGCTTTCAGGCGATTGAGCGCTTCTATTGGCGTGGGATCGACCTCATACGCCATAGCGAGATAATACGAGATGTAGTCGCCCAGGAATATCGCCGTCCAAATTTCCGCCAGCTTGCTGCCGCCGCTGCATACTACCGGGTCCACGCATACGCCTGAAACCATAAACTCGTCCGTGGTCAGTTTGAAGCGTTTTTGGACGCGGTCGGTATAGCGTTCGGAGTTGAGGAAAAGGGCGTAGGTTTTGTATAGCAGAGCTTCCGGATTGACCAACCCGGCCAGGGTGTTATGGTCGGCTTCCGGGATAAATTCAAACTGGGCTAGCGCTTTGCCAATCTCGTTAATTTGTGTTTTCCAGCGCCTGGCCACGGCTTCCAGATGTTCCGCGCCAAATACCACCGGGATGCGATCGACCGCCTGCCCTGCGAGGCGTTTGGCGACGTTCTGCACAGCCGGCACTTCGGCGTCTATCTTTTTTCCCAACGCTTCCATTTCGGACACGGCTTGTTTTACCAGCGCTTCCTGGCTGGACAGCAATCCTAACCGGTCAAGCAGGTTTAACAGCAGCCCAAAGGAGAAGCCCACCGCGGTGCGCGGTTGGCCTTTGTGGTCGAAATTCCAGCATACCGCTCCGGCAGCGCGTGCTTTCTCGCTCAATTTACCGCCGGTCGAAACGGACATGGTGGTGCATTTGCGTTCCATTGCCTCGTCAAAAACAGCCAGCGTCTCTTCCGTGTTCCCGGAATGCGAGGAGCAAACCACCAGCACATCCGGCCCCTGCGCCCATGCGGGCAGCTGGTAGCCGCGTAAAACGTACAGGGGCACGACACATTCCATGGCAGCGTACCCTGCCAGAATATCGGCGCCGATGGCGGAACCGCCCATCCCGGCCACCAAAATTTGTGTGAATTTGCGCTGTTCGGGCAATGGCAGCTTGCCTGCGGTTTCCCAGGCAGTCCATAACTGCTGCGGCAGCGCCCGGATGGCTCCGAGCATGTCTTCCGGATCGAATTTACTGAACTCTTTTGCTTGGTCTAAATCCATGATCGTGAATCCAATCTCTATTTCAGTTTTTTGGAAGCGGCAACGACTTTCTCAAGAAAATCAAGCGCGGTCTGCCATTCTTCGGTGAAAAAATGCATGGTGACGTTGTTGAATTGCAGATGATAAGTAATTTCTCCATCCGGTTCTTCAGCGGTATAGAAGAAATTATCCTCCGTCTCGACAATACTCTCAATGTTGGTTTCAGGTTGTTCAGCCATAATCAAACTCTCCTTTCAAATTATTCTTCGTCTTTTGTTTTAATCTTTTCGTATGTCTCTTTGGTCCAGCCGGAAATTGATTTCAAGGCTTTTCCCAAAGGGGGTAAGTTTACATCTTCTTCCTCTTTTTCGGAGGGTATCTCCCACGGGTCTTGATCCAACAATTTGCGGCCTATGTAGGTTAGCAGCAATTTCAGGGTCGCCAGGATCGGGGCTGCCAATACCATGCCCCAAAAACCAAACAGGCTCAGGCCGACGAAAACGCCGACCAGGATGGCTGCCGGATGGACCTCCAGCATATTTGCCATAAAGCGCGGGCTAAAGAATGTATCATAGATGTTATCCATAATCCAGCCGATACCCATCACGATCAGCGCGTAAGTCAAAGGATCAAGGCCGAAAGCGGTGCTGCCCTGCAGTAAAGCTACCAGGAATACTGTGATCCAGGAAATAGCCACGCCGATATAGGGGATAAAGTTGCCGATGGTTGCGACAATGGCCATGCCAACCAGGAATCGCACCTGAAAAACACTCAGGATGATGAGGTACATGACAAAACGCAGCAGGTACACAATACCCTGCCCGCGCAGAAAAGCGCTCCAAATCGTGTTGATTTTCCCGCCCAGAATTTCAAAATCGTGTTCATAACCAGGGATGTTAATGGAAAACAGCTTATGTCGGCTTCCGCCGCTCTCGTTTAGGATCAGGAAGGATACCACCATGGACAGGAATAACGAACCAATGAACCCAGCCGCTCCGGAAGCCACTCCGCCGATAACGTTGCCCAGATTGGATAACACCGGTTCGATGGTTGCTAACAGTTGCTTGCTGACTTCATCCCAATTGATATAGGAAAAATCCAGAACGAACGGGCCGACGCTGACTATCGTGGAAGGGATGTTGTTAAAGAAATTAGTGATTTCAACCAGGCTGGATTGCAGGAAGTTAATAAAGTTCTGGATTTGCTCGAAGATAGCGATACCGCCCAGCGCCAGCAGCGTAAAGGTGATCACTACCGCTACAATATAGACAATCGTGACCGACCAGCTCCAGGATATTTTCGTCTTCTTGCTGATCAGTTCAGCCAAAGGATAAAAAATAACGCTGATCACCACCGCGGTAACCAGGGTATTTAACATGCTCGAAAAACGGATCATCAAAGCAACCACCGCAGCCAAAATCAGCAGTGTTATTATCGTTTTGGTTGAAGGACTCCATTTTGGTGAGGCGGTTTTTATATTTTCGTCTTTACTCATTTTGCCCGATCTTGTTTGTTATTTTTATTATACTGCCCTGAAAAAATCAGCTTGTACTATTTAACGGATATTCACGCCCGAAGTTTTCTTTTCTGGGTGGATTTCAAAAAGATCTCTTTGTTATTTCTCTTTTCTTTGCAGACATAAAACCTCTCGCAATGAGAGGTTTTACTATTTATCTAATCCCTTCGAAAAGGTCCTTTTCCACATAGCCCTTCACCGGCGGTGGAACCGCGCGCATGAAGGTCTCCGTTGAGCTGATTTGCCGCAGCAGCCAGGTGACCAGGTAACCGCTGGTGCGATCGCCGCCCTGGCTGGCGTGGCAGGCCGAGGCCTGTTCGCGGATGGGCGCGACTTTTTTATAGTTGATGCGCGCGTTGGTGGGAAAATCGTTCGCCAAAACAGCCGTCAGGTCGATATCTTCATTTTTGCCGAATTTGCTCGGATCTTTGCCGAACAGCGGCATGAGCTTCACTGCCAGCTTCATAAAGCCGTGCGGCATGGTGTGAAAGTATAGCTTTTGCGGTGTAAAAGGCAGCAGTGTCTGACCTTTGGCTTTGGAGTCGCCCGCCATCTCGAACGCCAGCACAGTGGCGTTGTGAATGGCAATGTGGTCCGGGTGCATGTAGCCGCCCACCGGGTCGAAGGTCAATACCACCTGCGGCTGCAGCTCGCGGATAGTTGCCGCCACTTGGGCGGCCACTTTCTCGACCGGCGCCTGCACCAATGCCTGCGGGTGCTGGTTGTCCGCGCTGCCCGGCATACCGGAATCGCGGTAGCCCAGGAAATGCACCTTGCGCAGCCCCAGCACCTCCGCCGCGCAGCACAACTCATGCTCGCGTAGCGCCCCAATGGAATCAAAGCCTCGCAGCCGTTCCGGCTCCACCTCGCCCACTTCGCCACGCGTAGCGCACACCAGGTGCACCTCCACGCCCCGGCGCGCGTAAAGCGCCAGCGTGCCGCCCATGCCAAAAGTCTCATCGTCAGGGTGCGCCAGCACCACTAATAATCTTCGTTTGTTTTCTGTCATTGAAATTGTGTTCCTGTGTTTACTTTAATGTTTTGAGCAAACCGGGCAGTCGGGATCTTTTTCCACCCGGACATCCTGAAAAGTAAGCGCCAACCCATCCGCCAGCAGCAGCCGGCCGCGCGCCGGGCTGCCGATGCCCAGCAACACTTTGATGGTTTCCAGCGCCTGCAGCGAGCCAATCATGCCCGGCAGCGCCCCCACCACCCCAACCCCGCGGTTGGCGCGCATATACTCCGCGTCGGGCTGTTTACGGAACACGCACTGGAAGCATGGTCCGTTTTGCGCGTCGAAGACGCTCATCTGCCCGTAAAATTGATACACTGCGCCGTAGATGAAGGTCTTCCCCATCTCCACGCAGGCCCGGTTGATCAGGTAGCGCGTTTCGAAGTTGTCGCAGGCGTCCACAATGATGGGGTAATCCGCCAGAATATCCTTGACGTTGCCTTGCTCCACGCGCGCCCGCACCGGCTCAATACGAATATCCGCGTTCAGGTCGCCCAACCGCTTTTGCGCCGATTCCACCTTGGGCATCCCCAATGCAGCGGCGCCGTGCAGGATCTGGCGCTGCAGGTTGCTCAGCTCCACTGTGTCCGAGTCCACAATCCCCAGCCGGCCAATACCCGCGGCGGCCAAATAAGATGCCGAAGCCGAACCCAGCCCGCCCGCGCCCACGACCAGCACTGAAGCGCCCTTCAGAATCCGCTGCCCTTCCTCCCCAATTTCGGGAATGTTCAGGTGGCGCGCGTAGCGTGTTTTTTCCTCTTCGGATAAGAATTCTTGCCTAATTTTTTCCTTCATAATTTAATGATAGCACTGCTATAAAGTACTCGGCCATATTCGGGTAGAATAAAATCATGCAGGTTATTTTGACGCACGAACAAGCCGATTTTGACGCCCTGGCTTCCATGTTGGGTGCTCATCTGCTCCAAAAGGAAGCGTATACGGTGCTGCCTGCGGTCATGAACCGCAACGTGCAGTCCTTCCTGCACCTGTACGGCGCTGATCTGCCTTTCGTGGCTGCCAGCGACCTGTCCAACGATCCCATCGAACGCGTCACGCTGGTGGATACGCAGTCCATGATCACCCTCAAAGGCATGCGCTTCAATACGCGCGTGTACGTCATCGACCATCACCAATTACGGCCCGATTTTCCAAAGAACTGGCATTTCGAAGGGGTCGATACCATCGCCTGCACAACCCGCTTCGTTGAAGACCTGCAGGAAAATAACGGCCATCTCTCGATCATTGAAGCCACTTTGCTGCTTTTGGGCATTTACGAGGACAGTGGTTCGCTTAGCTACGCCCACACCACCCCGCGCGACGTTTCCGCCGTAGCCTACCTTCTGGAAAACGGTGCCAGTTTGAAGATTGCGGCGAATTTCCTCAATCAGCCCCTTTCCGCCCAACAGCATGCCATTCTGGATACCCTGCTTTCCAATCTGGAAGCGTATTCTCTGCAAAACTGCAAAGTACTGGTTTCCTGGGCCGACGCGCCTGAGCTGGAAGACGAAGTTTCCAGTATCGCCCATAAGCTGGGCGACCTGCTCGACCCGGACGCCCTTTTCATCTTCGTGCGCACGCGTGAAGGCATCCGCCTGGTAGCGCGTTCCATCACCGACCAGGTGAACGTGGCTGAAGTGGCCAAACGCTACAACGGCGGCGGCCATGCGCGCGCCGCTTCCGCCCTGGTTCGCAGCGACAAGCAAAATCCCGAACAGCTCACCGAGCTGGTCAGGGATTTCAAGGACGACCTTCCCATTCTGGTTTACCCGGCGGTTACCGTCAGCCAAATCATGTCCAAGAAACCCCTCACCATCAGCCCTGAGACCACCGCGCAGCAGGCTTACCAGCTGATGCAGCGTTTTGGTTACGAAGGTTACCCGGTAGTTCAGGACGGGCAGGTAAAGGGTTTGTTGACGCGCCGCGCGGTCGATCGTGCCCTGGCGCACAGGCTGGCGGACATGACCGCGGACAACCTGATGGAAGCTGGCAGCGTCAGCGTCTCGCCGTCCGATTCCCTCGATACGCTCCAGCGCAAGATGGCCGATTCCGGTTGGGGCCAGGTACCCGTGGTGGACCCGCGCTCCGGCCAGATTATTGCCATCGCCACCCGCACCGACCTGCTAAAAGTACTGGCCGGTGGAACCCGCGGCGGAGTCGAACACCGCAACCTGTCCGCGGAAATTACCTCAGTACTGCCTCCCGCGCGCCTTGCCCTGCTGCGCCTCATCAGCCGCGCTGCCCAGAACCGGCAGCTGCCCATTTTCGTGGTGGGCGGCTTCGCCCGCGACCTGCTGCTCAACGTTCCCAGCTTTGATCTGGATTGTGTGGTTGAAGGCGACGCCGTGGATCTGGCTGATAATCTTGCGGATGCCTACGGCGGGCGCATCACTTCTCACCAGAAGTTCGGCACCGCCAAATGGCGGCTCAACCCTAAAAACATTGCCTTGCAAGCAGCGCTGGTGGAAGAGTCGCCCGATGCCGACCTGTCTGCCCTGCCGGACAGCATCGACCTGATCAGCTCGCGCACCGAGTTCTATGAAAAACCCAGTGCCCTGCCCGTTGTGCAAAAAAGCAGCATCAAGCTCGATCTGCACCGCCGCGATTTCACCATCAACACCATGGCCGTCCGCCAGGATGGCGACCATTTCGGCGAGCTCTATGATTACTGGGGCGGCCTCTCGGATCTCAAGAAAGGCCTCATTCGCGTGCTGCATTCGCTTTCTTTTGTGGACGACCCCACGCGCATGCTGCGCGCGGTGCGTTTTGAGCAGCGCTTCGGCTTCACCATCGAAGAGCGCACCCTGAAGCTCATGCGCCAGGCCAAGACCTTGCTGAAAGATGTTTCCGGAGAGCGCATCCGCCACGAGATCGACCTGATGCTGGTTGAAAAACAGGTGGTCAGTATGATGACGCGCCTGGATGATTTGGGGCTGATGGAACAAATTCACCCCGCCCTGCGCTGGAACGATGACCTGGCCTCTCAATTCATGGAGCTGTTCGACCTGCCCCTGCCGCGTAAATATGATTTTAGCGGCCATCCTTCCGAAATGGAGCAGAAAATACAGGTTGCTTATATCCTGTGGTTGCTGCCCGTGTTTTCGGATAACGTCCAGGAGATCATCCAACGCCTGCGCCTGAAAAACAATCTCTCGCACATGATCCTGCAGGCGCATGATGCCAATATCGAGCTGGACCGCAGAAAGAAGGATCCCGACAGCCGCCTGATCGCCGCGCTGCAGGGCTGCCCGCCGGTCGTACTTTACGCGCTTTGGCTGCACAATAAACTGCTCCACCAGCGGATCATCATCGAGAAATACGCCGTTCACTGGCGTCACGTCAAACCCATCACGGATGGAAAGAAGTTGATGAAGATGGGCGTACCCGCCAGCCCGCGCATCGGCGAAATTCTGGATGAGTTGCGAGCCGCCTGGATCGACGGCCGCGTCAGCAGCGAGGCCGAAGAAGAAGCCCTGCTGCAGCAGATCCTGCAGGGTTAAGCCGCAACCTCACCCTTTTCTAATATATTCCAGCCAGACCGAAGGCCGTTGGCCGTGGTCCGTGCCGTCCTGGCGGCTCTTTAGTTCCAGGAATTTATCGAAGTCCGCCAGGTTTTCGTCTGTCAGTCCGCGCTCTCGCTCAGGCGTTTTCAGAAAGCCATACAGCAGATAAGTGCCTGCGGGTGCCAATAACCGGTCGAGCTGCCGGTAATAGCTGGCTTTATCCTCCGCCGGCAGGCTGTGGAAGCAGCCGATATCCAGGATCAGGTCAAACGGCGGCTGAAGATAATCAACCTCTGCCACGCTGTCCAGGTAGAGTCCCTCCAGCCCAGCCTGCCCGCGTAGCTTGCGGCGTGCTTCCCGCCAGGCAATCAGCGCGAATTCCACGCCTGTCACGCGCCAGCCGGCCCGCGCCAGCGTCAGCAGGTTGGTGCCCGTCCCGCACCCCAGGTCCAGTGCCCGTCCGGGTTTGTGCGCCTTCAGGAATTCCAGCACCTCCGGCGGCGTGATGCCCGTGTCCCAGCGCGGCTTTCCCAGGTAATGCAGGTTGAAGCGCGCCCAGCGCTTAATATTCCCGATCTTCATACCCCAATTTAACCACGAAAACGCCCTCCCCAACCCTCCCTATTCTCGGAGCTCTTCGTAAGAACGAAGAGCGGAGATACCCAATCCGGGACAGCATCCTGCTGTCACCGGAATGGGTACTCTTCTCCACGGGGAGGGTCGGGGAGGGGCCGGGTGGAGTCGGGGAGGGGCCAGGTCGGAGCCTGGCAAACCCACAGAGAGCGGCATCCTGTAGGTCAGGTTTCCAAACCTGACATTTCGAAGCTGTCGCTCTCCCTCCCTATTTCGACGCAGTCGAAATGGGGAGGGCCGGGGAGGGGCGGGTCCGGAATGGGGAGGGGTCGAGCCGGAGCCTGGCAAACCCGCAGAGAGCGGCATCCTGTAGGACAGGTTTCCAAACCTGACAGGTCTCGGAGCCCTTCGCAGGAGCAATAAAAAAGCACATTTTCGCGCTCCCTCCCTATTCTGGCAAAGCCAGAATGGGGAGGGCCGGGGAGGGGCCAGGTCCGGGACAGCATCCAGCTGTCACCGGAATGGGTACTCTTCTCCACGGGAGGGTCGGGGAGGGGCTGGGCCAGAATGGGGAGGGCCGGGGAGGGGCCGATTCAAAAAAAGCCCAAATCTCAACCAGAATAAAATTTCCTTTAGAGGAAGAGAAACGCATAATCTTTGACAATAAGGCTATTTACTCTTAAAATTGAGGGGTTGAATCCATAGCGAAAGAAGGGCATTAATTAATGAAAGAATACAGTTCAAAAAACATACGAAATGTTGCTTTGGTCTCCCATTCTGGATCTGGTAAAACGGTCCTTACGGAAGCCTTCCTTCATTTCACAGGCGCCACCACCCGCATGGGTAAAATCGAAGAGGGCAATACCATTTCCGACTTTGATGAAGAAGAAGTCCGACGCACCATCTCGTTATACTCCACCGTTATCCCCGTAGAATACAAAGACATCAAGATCAACCTGCTCGACACCCCCGGTTATACCGATTTCGTCGGCGAAATGATCTCCGCGCTCAGCGTTGCCGACAGTGCCATGATCGTTGTGGATTCTGTCTCCGGCTTTGAGGTCGGCACCGAAATCGCTTGGAATTATTGCAATAAATTTGAACTCCCCCGTTTCGTGATCATCAACAAAATGGATCGCGAAAACGCAGATTATAAAAAAGCGCTGGATTCAATCCAGACCAACTCCGAGACGCGCTTGTTACCCATCCAGCTGCCCATCGGCGAGAAACAGGATTTCAAAGGCGTTATTGACCTGCTCTCCATGAAAGCGTTCAAAGTCGGCGCGAAAACCGGCGAGGACATCCCGGCGGATTTGAAAGCCGAAGCCGAAGATGCCCGCACCGCGCTGGTGGAAGCTGCCGCCGAAGGCGACGACTCCCTGTTGGAAAAGTACCTGGAAGGCGGCGAACTGACCGGCGATGAAATCGCCCGCGGCTTGGCTGCTGTGGTTCAATCCGGTTCCTTTATCCCCGTCCTGGTTGCCGCCGGCAATGCCGAGATCGGCATCGCGCCCCTCTTGGATTCCATCGTACAGCTCCTACCCTCCCCGCTGCAGGCCAAACCTGTTACCGCGCAGGGCAAAGCCGGCGATGAAGTTCTCAAAGCCGACGACGGCGGCCCCATCGCCCTGTATGTCTGGAAAACCACTGCCGACCCCTACGTAGGCAAGCAAACCTATTTCCGTATTTTCTCCGGATCGCTCAGCTCCGATACACGCTTGTGGAATCCTATTAAGGAAATTGAGGAACGCTTCGGCGGCCTTTATATTCCGCGCGGCAAGGAGGCCATCTCCGTCAGCGCCATCCATTCCGGCGACATCGGCATCGTTCCTAAGCTGTCCGAAACGGCCACCGGCAACACGCTGTGCGACAAAGCCCACCCGCTGACTTTGCCGACACCGGAATATCCGAACTCGCTTTACCAGGTAGCCATCAACCCCAAGACACAGGCGGATTCAACCAAAATTTCCCCTGCTCTCACGCGCCTGTGTGAAGAAGATATGACCCTTTCCTGGCATCAGGAACCTTCCACCCACCAGACAATCCTGCAGGGAATGGGCGACCAGCACATCGATGTAGTCATCCGCCGCGCCGAAACCAAGCTGCAGGTCAGCCTGACCACCGAGCTGCCGCGCGTGCCCTATCGCGAAACCATCACCAAGAAAGCCCAGGCCATGCACCGCCATAAGAAGCAATCCGGCGGTTCAGGTCAATTTGGTGAAGTCTGGCTGCGCATCGAACCGATTGAAGGCGATTTTGAATTCGTCAACGCCGTCTTCGGCGGCGCCATCGGTAATAACTACATGCCCGCCATTGAAAAGGGTATCCGCAACGTGATGAAAGAAGGCATCCTGGCCGGCTTCCCGGTTTCAGGTATCAAAGTGGAAGTCTACGATGGTAAAGAACATCCTGTCGATTCCAAACCAATCGCCTTTGAATCAGCCGGCCGCGAAGCCTTCAAACTGGCCGTCAAAGACGCCGGCCCCGTGCTGCTGGAACCCATCATGAACGTCAAGGTAATCGTGCCCGAAGAAAACATGGGCGACATCCTCGGCGACATGAACTCCCGCCGCGCGCGCGTGCAGGGTATGGATACCGATAAAGGCCATTCCACCGTCTCTGCCAAAGTGCCCAAGGCTGAAATGCTGCGCTACACCACCGACCTGCGCTCCCTGACCGGCGGCCGTGGTATATTTGAAATGGAACTCGACCATTACGAAGTGGTCCCGGCCCACGTGGCCCAGGGCGTCATCGATGCCCGCCAGAAAGAATTGGCCAGCAAGAAGGAAGAGTAATTCACACAGTAACCCGAAAAGAGCTGGCTTGGCCAGCTCTTTTTTTAATCATGGAGGAGGTGCGGGTATGAACGAAGTTGAAATTGTATGGGAAGCGCTGCTTTCGCGCGATGAGGCGCAGATTCGCCCGGCTTACCTGGCCCTGGACGCGGAGACCCGCGGCGCGGTCGGCGCCCATTTGCGCGTCATGACCAGCGAAGAAGGCTGGCACCCCGAACAGGTCATTTCCGCCCAGGCTGCCCTGGATGTCATCGCGGCTATTGAGAAAATACAAGAGGAAGAATGAAAATCTCCGTCTTCGGCGGCTCCAAGACTCCGCCCGGTTCGCCCGACTATAACGAAGCCCTGGCCCTGGGGCGCGGCTTGGCCCAATCCGGCCACACCGTCCTGACCGGCGGTTACCGCGGCAGCATGGAAGCCGTCTCGCGCGGCGCGGCCGAAGCCGGCGGCCGGGCCATCGGCGTCACTTGCGGTGAAATCGAAAGCTGGCGCGGCGTGCAGCCCAACCCCTGGCTGACTGAAAAAGTGCAGTGCGCCACGCTCAACGAGCGCCTTTACTATCTCGTCACCGAATGCGACCTGGCTGTCGCCCTGCCCGGCGGCATCGGCACGCTCACCGAACTGTCGCTCACCTGGAACCTGATGGTGATCGACTCCATCCCGCGCAAGCCCCTCCTGCTGGTCTCCGCCGGTTGGGAGCAGACCCTGCGCGCCTTTTACAGCGGATTGGACGGCTATATCCCCGCCAAAGACCGCAGTTTCCTGGTCTTCTGCCCGGACGCGGCTGCCGCGCTGCAAGAGGTCGCCAAATACCATCCCGCAAGCGCTTAGGATTAGCTATAATAGGAACATTATCCAGAAATTATCGAAGGAAGTAGAGAAAACAAGGTATGAATATCGAGAAACTCCCCACCCAGCAAGAGAACTTTTCCGAATGGTACAACCAGGTCATCCAGCGCGCCGAGCTGGCCGACTACGCCCCTGTGCGCGGCTGCATGGTCGTGCGCCCGTATGGCTGGGCCATCTGGGAAAACATCCAGAAAGCGCTCGACCAGCGCTTCAAGGAGACCGGCCACGTCAACGCGGCCTTCCCGTTGTTCATCCCCATGTCCTTCCTCGAAAAGGAAAAAGAACACATTGAAGGCTTCGCGCCCGAACTGGCCATCGTTACCATCGGCGGCGGCCAAACGCTGGAGGAACCCCTGGTAGTGCGCCCGACTTCCGAAACGGTCATCGGGCACATGTACGCCAAGTGGATCAAGTCCTACCGCGACCTGCCCGTGCTGATCAACCAGTGGGCCAACGTGGTACGCTGGGAGATGCGCACGCGCCTGTTCCTGCGCACGCTGGAGTTCTACTGGCAGGAAGGCCACACCGCCCATGAAACCGCCCAGGAAGGCCAGGAAGAGACCCTGCGCATGCTGGACGTGTATGCCGACTTCGCCATCAACGAAGCCGCCGTGCCGGTGGTCAAGGGCCGCAAGAGCGAAAGCGAAAAATTCGCCGGCGCCGACACCACCTATTCCATCGAAGCCATGATGGGCGACACGCGTGCCCTGCAATCCGGCACCTCGCACAACCTGGGCCAGCACTTCGCCAAGGCCTTTGATATCCAATACCTCGACCGCAATAACGAGCTGCAGTACTGCTGGACCACCTCCTGGGGCCTGTCCACCCGCTTCGTGGGCGCCATCATCATGGCTCACGGCGACGACCAGGGCCTGATCCTGCCCCCGCGACTGGCTCCCATCCAGGTGGTGATCGTGCCCATCTACAAGAACGACGAAGAGAAAGCTGCCGTGCTGCCCGTCGCTGAAAAGGTCGAGAAAGCTCTGTCCGCCTTCCGCGTCAAACTGGACGCGCGCGAGGAAATGACCCCCGGCTTCAAGTTCAACGACTGGGAGCTGCGCGGCGTGCCCCTGCGCATCGAGATCGGCCCTAAAGACGTGGCCAAAGAAGCCGTCATGGTTGCCCGCCGCGACATTCCCGGCCGCGACGGCAAGACCAGCGTGAGCATCGAAGGCCTGGCTGAGAAGGTCGGCGACCTGCTGGTCGAATTCCAGGCTGCCCTGCTGCAGCGCGCCACCGACTTTCGTGAAGCGCATACCACCCGGCCAACGGATTATGCTGAGTTGCAGGAGGCCGTGCAGAATGGCTGGGCTTTGGCGCACTGGTGCGGCAGCGCGGCATGCGAAGCCAAAGTCAAGGAAGACACCAAGGCCACCATCCGCAACATCCCCTTCGACATGCAGGGCGAGAGCGGCAAATGCATCGTTTGCGGCGCGCCCGCCACGGATAAGGTGATCTTCTCGAAAGCATATTAATGCCGCCTGTCCAGCTCTCCCGCCTGCGGCCGCAAGTGAACGCGCTCATGTCCCATTACGGGGATGAGACGCGCTTTATCCGGACACTGCAGTTGATTTTGGAGAAGTACAGCGAAAAACAAAATCCCACGAATGCCTGGCTGCGCATCGACCCGGGCATTCCGGCTTATTTCTCCTCCCCGGTGGTGATGAACGAGCTGGAATCCGCGCTGGAAGTGCTGGCCAAAACCCGCCCGCAGGAATGTGTGCCGCTGGCCGAGGCCATGTGGCAGATGCCGCAATTCGAGCCCAAGAAGCTGGCTGTATTCCTGCTGGCGCGTCTGGGCGGGGATTACAAGGAAGAATTCATCCGGCACGTGCGCGACTGGTACGCCGCCGGCATCAGCGAAGCGCTGGTAGGCGAGATCATCCGGCAGAGCAGCCTGCGCCTGGAGATCCTCTCTTCGCGCGAGTGGCTCAACCTGCTGGAAAGCTGGCTGCTCTCGGAAGACAAGCGCACCCAAAAGATCGGCCTGCGCGCCGTGCAAAACATGGTAGACAACCGCGCCTTCCAAAACCTGCCGGTGGTCTTCACCCTGGTCACCCCGCTCTACAGCGACCCGCGCATCACCCTGCAGAAAGACCTGACCGAGCTGACCCGCAAACTTATCGAGCGCTCCCAGCCCGAAACCGCCTCTTTCCTGATTTCCATGGTCGAGCTGAACCAAAAGGAAAGCGTTGCCGCCCTCGTGCGCAAGCTCTTGCCTCTTTTCGATCCCTTCTACCAGTCCGAAATCAAACAGGCCGTGGTTTAGTATTTTTTTGTCATCCTGAGGGAGCGAAGCGACCGATCGCGTAGCATTCCCTTGGGGAAAGGATCTCGGCCAGCATTCCTTTTTTCTGTCATTCCGAGGGAACGAAGTGTACAAAGAATCTCGACCAGCATTCCCTCCCCATTGTCATCCTGAGGGAACATAGCAACCGTGATCGCGAAGCACTCCCGCCTCATTGTCATCCTGAACGAAGTGAAGGATCTCGACCAGCATTCCCTCCCCATTGTCATCCTGAGGGAGCGCCTGCCCTGAACGCTTGCCCAGAGCGAAGCGTGGGGAGTCGAAGGGAAGCGACCGTGATCGCGAAGCACGCCTCGTAGCCCATTGCAGGAGCAATGGGCGGAGACACCCAGTCCGGGAAAGCGTCGAGCTATCACCGGACTGGGTATTTTGTCATCCTGAACGAAGTGATCGCGAAGCATTCCCGCCTCATTGTCATCCTAGGATCTCGACCAGCATTCCCTCCCCATTGTCATCCTGAGGGAACATAGCAACCGTGATCGCGAAGCACTCCTCTTAGCCCATTGCAGGAGCAATGGGCTAAGACACCCAATCCGGGACAGCCTCAAGCTGGCATCGGAATGGGTGCATTGTCATCCTGAACCTGCGAAGCAGGTGAAGGATCTCGGCCAGCATTAAAAACCACCCATTAACGAACAACGCCCTCTCTTACAGAGAGGGCGTTATACGCAGTTTTTCCAGACGACCTTACACCAGATCTTCCACCTTCGCGCCCGGCGCACTCTTCTTCACCGACGCGATACCGGCATCGCGTGCCGACTCGGACGAATACATCTCGCTCTTGCCGATCACCTGGTGGTTGCCGGCTTTCAGCACGAAGTAAGGCTCGCCCTTCTTGGAAGCCAGCTTCTCGTAGCGCTCAGCCACGGGCGCGTTGGTCTTGACCGACTCGATGCCGTTCTGCGCACCGGACTTGGTCTCGTACATCTCGCTGCTCAGGATCGGTTCGCCGTTGGCGGCCTTCAAGTTAAACATGAACTTCCCATTCTTTGATTTGGACAATACAAATTTTGCTGCCATAATCTCTCCCGTTTTTTCTTTATTATACAACTTTCTTATTTTTACATTTATCTGTGTACATTACACTTAAACGATTTCCCTTCACGTAATTTTATTTGCTTTCAAATGTCTTCTCTCAGAAAAGATATTTCCCAATTTCCCTTAAATTCACTTTTATTACGCTCGTAACATTCTTCTCATCTGGCCAAATTTCAGGTAACGGTTTTTTGTTTCTAATTTTTACATTAGGCTAAAATATGACACCTTTCATTCTTCAATAAGAAATTTATAACAAATATTTATTGACAAGTTTGTTTTTGTTTATCACTTGGTGTATAATCTGATACACAAATAGAGTTATGCGTCACAAGTGATAAACAAACAAAGGGAGGTTAAAACCTTCAATAGGGAAAACAATGGATCCCAATATCCCGGAAAAATTGCCTTTAAATTTCAGTAATCTAGACTGGCAGATTGTTGCGACCAAGATCGGTAAAGCGAATGCTTCCCTGGCTTATTACAATGGGATTTTAAATTCAATACCAAATCCGGCAATTTTCCTCTCTCCTTTGGAGACAAAGGAAGCGGTCCTATCCTCCCGTATTGAAGGAACCATTACCACGGTAGATGAGATCTTGAAATATGAAGTGGATATTAAGCCTGAATCCATCAATAAACAGGAAGATATCATTGAAGTATTAAATTATCGAAAGGCTACCCGAGCTGCCAAGGAATGGTTAAACCGAGACTTACCATTCAATCTCACCATGATTTGCGCGATCCAAAAAGAATTAATAAACGGTACCAGGGGGAAGGATAAACATCCGGGAGAGATTCGTAAAGAACAGGTTTGGATTGGCCCCAAAGGCTGTTCGATGGAGCAAGCCACTTATGTTCCTCCGGAACCTTTAGGCTTGAAAACTTATTTGGAAAATTTGATTGACTTCATGAATAGCACGGACCAGGAAATTTTAGTGCAAACGGCAATTATGCATGCCCAATTTGAAATCATCCATCCCTTCTGTGATGGCAATGGACGAACGGGACGTATTCTGATTCCTTTATTCTTATGGTGCAAGGGCCTCATTTCCGCGCCTATGTTTTACATCAGCGAATACTTTGATGAGAATAGAGATCAATATGTGGAGAATCTGCGCAGGATCACGAATGATCATGATTGGGAACACTGGATATTGTTTTTCCTGGATGCAATGCAGACCCAGGCAAAAAGAAATAATGAAAAAGCTACACAGGTCCTGAATCTTTATAAAGAGATGAGAGATAAGATTGTCAGCCTTACCAAATCCCCATATTCCTTAAAAATACTGGATTTGATTTTCACAACCCCAATTTTTAAAACTGCCGATTTTATTAAATTCTCTGGAATCGAATCGAATAGTGCGCATCGCATCATATCAAAATTAAAAAGTGAAGGTATCCTCATAACAATCCAAAAACATTCCGGCAGATCCTCAGAAATACTCATCTTTGATCGCCTTTATCAAATCATTCGATGATTTAATTTTTTTTGTGCCTCACTTACTTCAATAAGTGCCACACTAACAAATTTGTTTCCCACAGGTGAGACACAAGCAAAACAAAAATGCCCACACCCTATGAAAACTCAGTGCTTTACTAAAAGAACTCTTCCAATTGGACCAGGCTGACTTGGATTTCGGGTTTTATCGCATCTCGAACGCGGCGTTCTTACATCATCCCCTCACATCATTGTCATCCCACTCCCTCCATTGTCATCCTGAAGGAGCGGAGCGACTGATCGCGAAGCATTCCCTCGGTGAAAGGATCTCGGCTGGCACTTCCCACTTCCCGTTTATTGTCATCCTGAACGAAGTGAAGGATCTCGACCAGCATTCCCTCCCCATTGTCATCCTGAGGGAGTGCGTGCCCTGAGCGCTTGCCCTGAGCGAGGCGTGGGGAGTCGAAGGGAAGCGACCGCGATCGCGAAGCACTCCCGCCTCATTGTCATCCTGAACCTGCGAAGCAGGTGAAGGATCTCGGCCAGCACTCTCTTAACCCACTCTTTCAGCCCATTTTCATCCCTCGCCACACTGTCATCCCACTCCCTCCATTGTCATACTGAAGGAGCAGAGCGACTGATCGCGAAGCATTCCCTCGGGGAAAGGATCTCAGCCGGTATTCCCTTCTTCTGTCATTCTGAGGGAACGAAGTGACCGAAGAATCTCGGCGTATATTCACTCAGAGAAAAAATCTCAGCCCACACCCTTTACTTCTCTTTCCGAGATGCTTCGCTAACGCTCAGCATGACAGTAGCGGGGCGGTCCTTCTTTCATTGTCATCCTGAGCGAAAGCGATCGCGAAGCACTCCCGCCTCATTGTCATCCTGAACCTGCGAAGCAGGTGAAGGATCTCGGCCAGCCTGTAGGTCAGGTTTCCAAACCTGACAAGTCATTATTCATTGTCATCCTGAACGTTAGCAATTGTAAGCATTCCCTCGGGAAAGACATTTACGAATTCACCAACTCATCTGCAATCAATTCCGCCTGCTTCAAAACTGTCTCCGTCGCCAACTTCTCCATATCCGGCGGATACCCATACTTACGCAAAGTCCGTTTTACAATCACGCGTAATTTCGCCCTGGCGCTTTCCTTGATCGTCCAATCAATCGACGCATTATTCCTGACCTTTTCAGTCAGCACCACTGCCAATTCCCGAAGTTGTGAAACCTGCATCAACTCCCTGGCGCTATCATTGTTCGCTACCGCAGTGTAAAAAGCATACTCATAATCCGTCAGCCCCATCTCAGCCGGCTCCTTGTCCATCTCCTGGATATCCTTGCTGATTCGGATCAGTTCTTCAATCACCTCCGCTGCCGTGATAATTTTGTTATGATAGCGCTTGATTGCGTCTTCCAGCATCTCCACCAACTTCTTGCTTTGCACCAGGTTCTTTCTCAATCGCGCCTTGATTTCGTCACCCAATAATTTTCGCAAAGTTTCCAGCGCGATGTTCTGGTGTTCCATATGCTGGATTTCAAAAAGGAATTCATCCGAAAGGATAGAGATATCCGGTCTCTTGATGCCCGCTGCGTCAAAAACATCCACCACCTGATCCGATACCAAGGCTTGATCAATTACCTGGCGAATGACTGTCTCGATTTCCTCATTGCTTCTTCCATTTCCGCTCGTGTTAAATTTGGATAAACGCGCTTTGATAGCCTGGAAAAATGCCACTTCGTCTTTTACGGCCATCGCTCGCTCGAGTGGAACCGCCATCGCAAACGCCTGTGATAACGCGGTCACTTCATCCAGGAACCGTTTCTTCCCATTCTCTAACCCCAGAATAAAATCTTCTCCTTCCAGGATGACTGCGAGTTTTCTGGAAGTGTTAGCCGTGAAATATTCGTGATAAGCAAATCCATGCAAGAGCTGCGTAACGATTTCCAGTTTTTCTTCCATTTTGTCCGCTGCTCGTTCCTGCAAAAGTGCGGGGTCTCCCTTGCCGCCGCTGTCGGAATAGAAAGACAAAGCTTTTTTCAAATCAGCCGCAATACCCAAATAATCAACGATCAAACCGCCCGGCTTATCGCCATAAACCCGGTTTACGCGCGCGATCGCTTGCATCAAGGTATGCCCTTTCATCGGTTTATCCAGGTACATCGTATGCAAACAGGGCACGTCAAACCCCGTTAACCACATATCGCATACAATTGCGATTTGCAGTTCATCGTCTGGATTTTTCATCCGCTCAGCCAATCCCCTGCGCTGGCTTTTATTGGTATGGTGCTTCGCCATCATCGGACCATCCGAGGAAGCAGCCGTCATGACCACTTTCATCTTGCCCTTGTCCAAATCGGCATGCTGCCATTCCGGTCGGATTGCCGCGATTGCCTCAAACAATTCTGCCGCAATGCGCCGCGACATCGTTACGATCATGGCTTTCCCTTTAAAAACCTCTTGCCGTTTCTCGAAATGCTCCACGATATCCAGTGCGATTCGCTGGATACGCTTTTCACTGCCCACCAGCGCTTCCAATTTGGTCCACTTGGCTTTTGCTTGCTGATTTTCGGTCAAGTCTTCGCTTTCTAACTCCGCGTCCAAAGCTTCGACCAGCTTTTTACCCTCGGGACTTAAACCGATCTTTGCCAGTCTGCTTTCATAGAAAATTTTGACAGTCGCACCATCCTCCACAGACTGAGCAATGTCGTAAATATCAATGTAATTGCCAAATACAGCCGGGGTGTTGATGTCGTTTCGCTCGATTGGCGTTCCGGTGAATCCCATGAAGGTCGCCTTCGGTAATGCGTCTCGCAGGTACTTTGCCAGCCCATACACAATCTGGCTGCCGGTTACGTTCCCCTCTGCATCTTTTACTTCGACCGTCCGTGCGCTGAATCCGTATTGGGAACGATGGGCCTCATCGGCAATAACAATGATGTTCTCCCGCTCCGAAAGCTCGTCGTAAGCATTCCCATTATCCGGTTGGAACTTTTGGATAGTGGAAAAAACCACGCCTCCCGAAGCCACCCGCAGCAGTGTTTTCAGGTGTTCCCGGTTCTCTGCCTGGACCGGCTCTTGCCGGATCAATTGTTTGGAAGCCGCGAATGTCTCAAATAATTGATTGTCCAGGTCGTTTCGGTCAGTGATCACCACCACTGTGGGGTTATTCAGCAGCCGCACGATCTTACCTGTAAAGAACACCATTGATAGCGATTTACCGCTGCCTTGTGTGTGCCACATCACCCCGCCCTTATGGTCGCCCACCGGTTGTTGCTCCACCGATGGCAGCCCATATTTCGCCGGGGATTCTCCGATGGCGTGCGATTTTGTCATGTATCCGCTCGCGCGCAGGGCGGATTTCACCGCGCGGTTGACGGCATAATACTGGTGATATCCGGCAATCTTCTTGACCGTCTCAATACTGGTCGTTCCCCGCTTTAAATCCTCTTTCTTTTCCTTCTCAAACACTGCGAAATATTGAATCAAGTCCAACAGGGTTTCCTTGTTCAGCATACCGCGGATCAGTGTTTCGATTTGGCTGACCAGCGGGCTTTCTTCCCGTACCCCATCTACGGATTTCCATGCCATAAATCGGCTGTAATCCGCCGATAGCGACCCCATCTTGGCTTCCAGTCCATCCGATATGACCAGCAATTCGTTATATTGCAGTAGCGTCGGAATCAGTTCTTTGTAAGTCTGTAATTGCTTAAATGCAGAATATACTGTTGCGTTTTCATCTGCTGGATTCTTTATTTCCATTACAACCAATGGTAGTCCATTCACAAATAACACCACGTCCGGTCGTTTATTGATTCTGTTTTCCACTACCGTGAATTGGTTCACCACATTGAATTCATTGTTGGCTGAATGCTCAAAATCGATTAGCCACACCAAATCTCCCCTCGTAACACCGCTCTTTGAGTAATTGACCGTGATCCCCTCGGTCAGCATGCGGTGGAAGGCTTCGTCGGCTGCGATCAGATTGGGCGCGTGCGCTCGTTGCAGTTGTCTTAACGCATCCTCTCTCGCCGCTGACGGCACGCTAGGATTCAGTCTTGCGATTGCTGCCCTGACCTTATCCAACAACAGCACTTCTTCGAAAGAACCCCTCAGCGCCTGCTCTCCATCCGGCGCGATATCCGGCCCGTAGAGATAAGAATAACCTCGCTGCTCCAGTTCTTCGATGGCCAGTTGCTCTACCGCGCTTTCAGTGATTCTCGTCATACCACACCCGTACCTCCCCACTCATAAATTTGGGTAATAAAGTATCTCGTAACTTCTCAAGGGTAAGAATTTCCTCTTTATTTAAATCTATCTTCTCTATAAAAGCAGATATTACCTCATTGAATGCAAATATTTGATTGAAATCCCTTAGTCTAAATTTTAGACAAAATATAAATTCTGGATTTATCCTTTGATGGCTACCACTTGTTCCACTGGCTGCACTTACCATTTGAGCTTTAATATCTTTCGATTTCAGAAAATAATAGATAAAACAAAAATACTCTTGTTTTTTTGGAAGGACTACTTGAAATTCGGTTGAACATATTGAATTTTTTTTATCATTATAATTAACAGCCCAAATTCGCGGAAACCTAGGGTTTAGTTTTGAAATAAGAATCGAATTACTTACAACTCGATATTTACTGCTTCGGATATTTCGACCAAATTCAAGAATTGGTTGTTCGTTATCATCAAAAGCTGGAATTGAATAATGCCAAAAGAGGATATCTGGGTTTTGAAATGGCTTTATATTTTCTTTTACATGATCAGCGACCATTGACAATGGTAATTCCTGCCAATCATCCTCTGCACCTTCCACAAACCACTGCCGGAAGATCGTCTCCGCCAATGCCTCCAGCGTCTCATTCTCTCGCTGTAATAAATCAATTTTGTCATCCAGACTGGATAGTACTCCTGCGATTGCTTCTTGTTCAGGAAAAGGAGGTAGGTTTATCTCGACTTCATTAAAAGTATCCCTTGTTATTGTATTAAAAACTCCGCCATGAGATATTTGGAGAAATTCTGTAATTGAGTATTTCAGTAGATAATAAATAAATTCGTTTGATGCTAATCCCTTTTTTGCTTTTATCCCATAGCATGATTGATTAAATGTCATCCGCCTTCCCAACATTGTGATCACACCAACCGTTCCCCTTGCGGATATAACGATACTTCCCTTCTCAAGAACTTGTGCACTGCTATTATTTAATCCAGTATTAGTAATAGTTTTTTCAGAAGCATAAACATATTTATTACCATTGTTAAAATCAGCTACAGAGAGCCAAGGAATATCCCCATTCCAATACTCGTTCACTGTAGTCTTTGGAGTACCTCCTCCAAAAATATTAATAACATCAGATAGTCTATATGAAATCCAGTTATTCATGACTGTGTATTCTCTTTAGGTTATTAATAATCAATTTATTTAACTTTTCTTCATTCTCTATTTGTTCAGACAATTGATTCTCAAGTGCTAATAACCGTCCAGCAAAATCAAAATCATCTTCTTCATCCGGCAATCCCACATATCGTCCCGGTGTAAGTACATAATCTTTTTCTTTTACTTCCACAATACTGGTTGATTTACAATAACCGGGTACATCCTGATATGCCCCCTCCGGATTGCGCCAGGCATGATAGGTGCCTGTGATTTTTTGGATATCCTCCGTTGAAAATTCGCGTGTGCGTCTATTAACTAAATGTCCCATTTCTCTTGCGTCAACGAACAGGATCTCCTCTCGCCGGTTGCGAAATTTTCCGTTGGCTTTATTTCGACTTAAAAACCATAAACATGCAGGAATTGTTGTATTCAAAAATAGTTTATCAGGTAGATTTATAATGCAATCCACCAACCGCGCCTCGACCATCGCTTTACGGATTTCCCCTTCGCCCGAAGTATTCGAAGTCAATGCGCCTTTGGAAAGAACAAAACCTGCCTGCCCGCTTGGTTTTAAATGATATAGAAAATGTTGGATCCATGCGAAGTTGGCATTGCCCTCTGGCGGTTCTCCATACTGCCAACGCCCATCTCCTCGCAGGAGTTCCCCGCTCCAGTCGCTGTCGTTGAAAGGCGGGTTGGCCAACACGTAATCCGCACGCAGGTCTTTGTGTGCATCATTCAGGAAAGACCCTTCGTTGTTCCATAGCACCTGTGAACTGTCAATGCCCCGGATAGCCAGGTTCATCTTGGCCAGTCGCCAGGTCGTTTGGTTGCTCTCCTGTCCATATATGGAAATGTCGTTGACTCTCCCCTGATGTTCTTCCACGAACCGCTCCGATTGCACGAACATGCCGCCCGATCCGCAGCAGGGGTCCAGCACCCGGCCCTTGAAAGGCTCCAACATTTCCACCAGTAATTGCACAATATATTTTGGCGTATAGAATTGTCCGCCCTTTTTTCCCTCCGCCAACGCAAATTCGCCCAGGAAATATTCGAATACGTGCCCCAACACGTCTGAGCTGGTTTCTTTCGCCTGATCGAAGGCAATGTTGCTGATTAAATCAATCAGGCCGCCTAAACTGGTTGGGTCTAAATTGCCTCGTGAATAAACTTTCGGTAATACCCCCCGCAGGGATGGATTATCCTTCTCGATCGCATCCATCGCGCTGTCAACATCAAGGCCGATTTCGGGTAACTTTGCCCTGGTTTGCAGATAGGACCACCTCGCCGATGGCGGCACGAAAAATACATTTTCTGCTTTGTATTCATCCCGGTCCTCCGGGTCCGCCCCCTCCAAATCCCCTTCCCCATTGATTAACCTTTCGTGTAAATTCTCAAATGCGTCGGAAATATATCGTAAAAATATCAAACCCAACAACACGTGTTTATACTCTGCCGCATCGATGTTCTTACGTAATTTATCCGCGGCTTTCCATAATTGCTTTTCCAGTGGTTCTTCATTATTGCCGTTGTTTTTCGCCATGTTTATCCTTGTAAATCATCAAAAATAAAGGGGGATTTTCTAAAATTAATATTCCTCCTCAATTACACCTGAATTTAATTATATTGAAATTTTAGACTACTTCTCCATATAATGGAAATCGAAAGAGAGAATTGGAGAAAGAATCGTGACAAAATACGGAGATACTGCCCTTAAAGCTATTGAATTAATTCATGATGAAAAACTGAATCCCCGAGAAGCCTGGGAAAAAGCCATTCTTGATTCTTTTAATGAGGGTTCATCGGGTGCAGTCAAAGGCTGCCCTAAAGAGACTTTTCTTGGGTTGTGTATGGAAGGCAAAATTAAAGGAGTTCCTCCTGGACCTTATACAACTTCAGTCCAAAATAAGGCATACGGATTAGCGGCAATAAAATTATTAAAAAAGAATCCGGAATTTATTAAAAATAAAACCAAGCTATGGATAAAAATTCGGGAAATCTCAAATGCCCCACAGTCACAGAATAATCAACTAGACGTTGTATTAGCATTATGGGAAGAATTGCTAATCGTACCATAGTAACCATTATTGTCATCCTGAACCTGTGTAGCAGGTGATCGCGTAGCATTCCCTAACTTCTATTGTCATCCTGAACGAAGTGATCGCGTAGCATTCCCTGAGGGGAAAGGATCTCGGTTGGTACCTCCATTACCTTTCATCTCATACGAGATGCTTCGCTTCGCTCAGCATGACAGCGATGGGATTACTCTTTCTCTATTGTCATCCTGAGCCTGAAAGGCGAAGGATCTCGGCTAACATTCTCGAAGCCCACTGCAAGCCCGGTAGGCGGAGATACCCAATCCGAGACAGCCTCAAGCTGTCACCGGAATGGGTGCATTGTCATCCTGAACCTGCGAAGCAGGTGATCGCGGAACGTTCCCGCCTCATTGTCATCCTGAAGGAGCGCAGCGACCGATCGCGAAGCATTCCCCCCGGGGAAAGAATCTCGGCTAGCATTTCCCCAGGAAAAGATTCTCGACCAGCGTTCCCAACAATTCTCGAGATGCTTCGCCCCTTCGGGGCTCGGCATGACAGAGGCAGGGCGATCCTTCTTTCATTGTCATCCTGAAGGAGCGCAGCGACTGAAGGATCTCGGCTAGCATTTCCCCAGGGAAAGGATCTCGACCAGCGTTCCCAACTATTCTATCCGAGATGCTTCGCCCCTGCGGGGATCAGCATACAGTGGCAGGGCGATCCTTCTCTCATTGTCATCCTGAACGAAGTGAAGGATCTAGGCCTGCATTCAATTCTACGCTATTCGAAATACTTCGCCGATACAATACAAAACATTATCCAGCGTTACAATATCCTCATGCGCCAATACTACGTCTACATCATGACCAACGCATCCAAAACCCTCTACATAGGCGTAACCAACGACCTCATGCGCAGGATTGCGGAACACAAAAACGGCCAGGTCAAAGGCTTTACCGCTAAATACCACATCACCAAACTAGTCTATTACGAGCAAGGCGATAATATCGAAGCCGCAATTAGTAGAGAAAAACAATTGAAAGGTTGGTTAAGAAGTCGCAAAATCGCACTGATTGAATCCGTCAATCCACAATGGTGTGACCTCAGTGAAGATTGGAAAGACAACTAAGAATCCTTCAACTCCACCCACCCCATCTCCTGCACCACCTGAAATAGCGTATTCTCCACCAGCTCCTTCTCCATCTCCGCCCGGCTGCCCCGCTTCGCCCGTCCCATGCTCGCCTGCAACCCCGACATGCGCAGCACGAACATCGCCGTTTGCAGCCGCGTCTTCTCGTCCCCCTCGCCCAGCGCCTCCCCCACCACTTCCAACGATTTCTCCACCAGCTCGTTCATCTTGTCCTGGTACTTTTCCCACTCTGCCTGCCGCCGCACCTCCAACTCGTATTGGAAGCCCGTATCATGGTTCCTCCAGCTGTTAATCACCTGCCGCGACACCCCCACCCTGCGTGCCACCTCCACATCGCTGCACCCCCTCACCACCAGTTCCAATGCCTTTTCCTGTTTCTGCGTCAATGCTTTCTCGTCCATGTTGTTTGGCTTTTTTTTCCTTTCATCCCTCCTTTCCCCCATTTGCGTCCCAGTTATTAAATACAATACCCCACAGTATTCCATCATACCGGATTCTGCCTTACTTAATTCATTTCAAATTCCAATATCCAAGGGGGATTCTCGCGGGATATGCCTATGCGCAGTTTATGGGCGGATTCGTTTCCCGAAAGTGTCAACTTCTGTCCGAAACCAATCCTTACTTCACCTCATCCACCATCAAATGCCGCACCTCGATCTCCGGGTCGAGCTGGTTGTGCAGGTAGCCGGCCAGGATGCTGCGGTGGCACTCGGCCGGGTCGGCCTCGAAGCACAGCAGGCAGCAGGTGTGCCGGTAGATCTGCTGCATCAGTTCGCGCAGCAGGTCGGGCTGGGCCTGGATGCCGGCCAGGTACTGCCGCTCCAGCCAGTCCCAGTCGGGCTTGGCGGCATAGGCCTTGCGGATGGCGCTGGGGGTGCCGAGCGCGCGGTAGTGTACGTAACCGATGCCGACCTCGGCCAGGGCATTGCGCAGGGCGGTCTTGGAGAATTCTCGCTTCCGGCTGTTGGCGTTGTCGCGCACGTCGACCAGCAGATCCACGCCGTGGCGGTCGAGGGTATGAAGAAAGTCGGGTAAACTGGCGCCCTGGAAGCCGATGGTATAGAGGAGCATAAAATGTGCCTTTCTTTATTCTGACATACACAAATCATTATAAGTATTATGAACCTCTTAGCAGCAGATTATCAAATTCAATATTTGCGCTGGCTCCTTCAGCAGCTGTGACGACAAGGTATAAAGTCGTCCCATTTAAATAATCGCTTTCATACGAATTGATCAATGCACCATTAACATAAAATTCAAATTTGGATCCTTCTGCTACTATAGTGACATTGTTATTCTCATCCCACTTGATAGCGTTATTCGCACGCCAAGGGATCAAAGAAGTCCAATCACCGTTGCTAAGTAAATCCAAAGAATAATAACCATTATGCTGGAGTTGGAATAAGTAAAAACTATTCCCTTTTCCACGAAAAGCCACACCCCAGCCACATTGTTTATAAACGCTATCAATTTTGCCATCAATACTCAAGACAAAATCACTGGCATTACCAACCTCTGTCCATTGCACAACACCACCTTTATAACCGCTGGTTGCCTTTCCGGAGATATCCCAAATATATTTCCCATTGGTTATCTTTGCCGATCCTTTAATTAAATCATCACTATCCGATCCGGTATAAAAATTCCCATTGTTATTTGAAAAATTCTCGCATAGTAATGTTTTCCAATTGGTTTTATAAGGTGAAGCCAGATTGCATACCGGGGTGGGCGTTTTTGGTTTCGGCGTTACAGTTGGAACGCGTGTAGCCGTGGCAGTTGATTGTGCTAAAAAGCGCATGGCATTTTTACCAGCGTTGGAATTAAAAAATAAAACGCCACAAATAATCAGTGTACCGAGCAGGTACACAATTTTATAATTATGCTTGGGTTCAGGGTTTACTTTTGAAGATTCATCTTTTTCATCATTTTCAAGATTTACCTGGTTTTCCTGAATCGGAGTTAGTTTTGGTGTTTCACTAATCTCTTTACTAGATTGTTGATATAAGGCGTTAACCAAATCATTTACGCCAGCATATCGATCTTTCGGGTCTTTATTCAGACATTTCTGTACAATCTTTTCGAGATTTTCCGAGATATCGTGGTTATACTGTGACAGAGAGGGAGCCTCTTTGTGAAGATGTTCCCAGCGGACTTTTTCAGCCGTGGTTCCAGTTGTTTGCGCATTCTCGCCGGTGAATGGACGTTCCCCTCCATTGTACATTTCAAACAGAAGAATGCCTAAAGCGTAGATATCTGTTTGCGGCGTGGGATCCTTGCCCATAATCAGCTCTGGCGCCATATAAGCCGGCGTGCCAATTCCCACCATAGTTGACGTCGCTGCGTCTGCCATGCGTGCAATGCCGAAGTCGGTCAAATAAACCCGATCTCCTTTGTCTAACATAATATTGGCGCTCTTGATATCACAATGCACGATGCCCTGCTGATGCGCATAATACAATGCGGAGCAAATAGGCTGCATAATTTCGAGGACCTGCTGGTCGGTAAAGGGCTTGTGCGCATTAAAGATCATGCGCCGCAAAGTAGGCCCTTCAATGAAATCCATCAAGATGAAGGCTAGATGTCCCTCTTGCTCCAACCCATAAAAACGGACGATATTGGGATGTTGCAGTTTGGATAGGTTCTGCGCTTCGCGTTCAAACCGTCGTAAGAATACACGATCCTCAGCCAGGTCATCCCGCAGCACTTTCATAGCCAAGGGAACACCGCGTTCCAGATCAAATACTTTATAAACATCGGCCATACCACCGCGGCCGATAAATTCATCCACCCGATAACGATTCTTCAGCGTTTTTCCCACCAATGATGCCATATTCTCTCCTAAGTTATATTTAGAGCAGCCTCAATAAATTCCTTTGATGACGACCTACTTCAAATCATCGATATCGCAAGAATCCTCGATATTCACGTATTTTAGGGCAACCCAGCCCTTATGCCCTTTCTCAGAAACTATCCGCCCCCACTTTCCGGAAGAGTCCACCTCATAGATTGTGACATCCACTCCCTGGCCGAGACAGCAACCGATAATGGAGCCATTAGGTCCGGAGCGAAGGTTGACATTATTGTCATTGCCCGTACCCTTACAAGTAGAATTTGATTTTGAGCTGCTCGAAGAAGATGCCTTGGCCGTGGGTTGAGTCACCGCAATTTCAACAGTGTCATAATACACATTTCCGTCTTCACCCACAATTTTTAGTTGATAAGAACTGGATGAACCCGGACAAACCGATGAAGAAGCGTCTGCACTTACCGAATCACCTTCAAAATAAACCTCATCAGCCCCATTGACATCCCAATAAATCCTGGTGCATGAACCTGAACTGATTCTTGAATCTTCCACCCAGAAATCATAGGAAGGAGCATTTTTGTTTGAAGATGATTTGCCAGAAGAGGTATTTGAAGTGGACTGATTTGCGTCCTGTGAAGATTGAGACGGTGAGGTTTGGGTACTGCCACCGCCATTCGAACTCGAAATGATTAGCCAAATCAATAACACAACCCCTGCGATTCCTAAAACAATGGCTGGTGTATTGTTTTTTTCGCCGGAAGAAGGTGTACTTGGGGAATGGTATTGCTGTTGTTGACTTGATGATATAACCCGCGAGCCGCTATCAATGTTCGAAACAAAAGTGGTGCGGTCGCCAATTGATTGGTAATCGATATGCATCGCCCGGGCAACCACGATAAGGAACTCCTGAGCATTCCGGTAACGCAATTGCGCCTTTTTATTGATAGCCTTGTTGATTGCCGCTTCCAGCTCCGATGAAATGGTAGAGTTATATTTTGAAATTGGGGTTGGCTCTAATTTGATATGCTCCCAGCGTACCTTATCGGCAGTTGTACCTGTGATAGCAGCCCGTTCACCCGTGAAGGGCCGCTCACCGCCCGTCAACATTTCATAGAGAAGAATACCCAAAGCATAGATGTCCGTTTGAGGGGTAGGATCTTTCCCCAGGATCATCTCCGGAGCCATATAAGCCGGCGTGCCGATACCAACCATGGTGGAAGTCGCTGTATCCAAACTGCGCGCTACACCAAAATCAGTCAGAAATACGGAACCACTTCGATTAATCATAATATTTGCGGATTTCACATCGCAGTGGACAACACCCATCTGATGGGCATAATCCAAAGCCGAGCAGACCGGGCGTAAGATTTCCAACACCTGTCTGAAAGGCATTGGCCGGTTATAATCCGAGATTTGTGCGCGCAAAGTGCTGCCCTCAATAAAGTCCATGAGCATATACACCAGGCGGCCTTCCTGCTCCAACCCGTAACAGCGCACGATATTGGGGTGCTGCAGGCGAGTCAGGTTCTGTGCTTCGCGCGCGAAGCGGCGCATAAAGACACGATCCTCGGCCAGGTCTTCGCGTAGCAGCTTCATGGCGAGCGGCACATTGCGCTGTTTATCGTAAACGCGGTATACCTCCGCCATACCTCCGCGACCGAGGAAATCATCCACTCGGTAACGATTTTTTAATGTCTTTCCCACTAAAAACGCCATTCTTCTCTTCTCCTAAAGTAGTAATCCTACGGTAATTCCCATAGACGGACATTGTCCACCTGGATACTATTTCCCGTTTTTCCAATCGAATCAAGCATATCGGTACAAATTCCAATGAACCCTCCACTCATCCGTGCAGAGAGATCCAATTCGGCAACCAGACTATGGTTGATCATTAGATAACCTTTATCTGATTGAACAAATATATCTACAACATTAATGGAATTACTGGCTTTCCGAATGACTTCAGTATTTCCTGAAGCAATACTTTTAAATTCATTTTCCGTGTTATCAATTAATGCCCAATTTCCAGAGCTGTCAATTCTCAATCTAAACATACCGTTATTGTCATAGACACGGAAAATAATGCCATAGTCCCATCCCGCGCCAATGTCCTCGGGATTTATAAATTGTGCCTGAATAATAAAATCCTTATAGATACCAGATTCAATTAAATGGCACTCAAAATTACCATCGGTATTATCCTCAACTAATACAAAATTCTTATCCCCAGGATACACGGAGAATTCACTGGATGTTTTTTTAATATCATTGATTTCTCGTAAAGCATTCTCTTTTGCTGATTCCGTTGCAGTCGCCTCAAAAGATGACGTATCAGTTGCCCGTAAACTCTGTGCTTGCTCTGCATTTTCTAGCCGCCTTGCCCGAGAATTTTTATAAAAATTTACGCCAAAATAAAGCAACAAAGTTATCACCAGCGCAATCAATAAATTTCTAAAGATTGGTTTTCCTTGTTCGGTTGAAACCGGAACATGTTCTTTAAAAATTGGAGAACCATCATCCGGATCAAACCCTGATAGGTCATACTCTTTTTTCTTGTTTAACTTTGATTTATTTGCTGCCTGGTTTTGAACAGCCTCTTTTTTATGATTCAGAGGGGATGAGTCATCAAAGTCCTGTGTTGTTTGTTTTTCGCCGGTTGCATAAACTTTTCCCGCGGTAAGCAGTACCTCCATATCCGCATACACATCTAGGGTGGAAGCATAACGCTGACGTGGATCCTTGGCCAAGCACTTAGCGATAATATCATCTATCCTTCTATCTACCCCCGGATTCAACTTGGAAACCGGTGCTGCGTTCAGGTGCACATGCTCCCACCGCACCTTTTCAGCCGTTGTGCCGGTGATGGTTGCCCGTTCACCGATAAACGGCCTCTCCCCCCCTGTTAGCATCTCGTACAGCACAATACCCAGTGAATAGATATCCGATTGTGGCGTTGGGTCTAGTCCTTTAATCAGCTCCGGTGACATGTAAGCCGGCGTGCCCGCCCCAACAAGTGTGGAGGTGGCCGCGTCCATGGTGCGCGCGATGCCAAAATCCGTGAGCAACACCCGCCCGCCGGATTCAATGAGAATATTGCCGGGTTTGAGATCGCAATGGATCACTCCCATCTTGTGGGCATAATTCAAGGCAGAACAGATAGGCTTGAGGATTTCCAGAATGCGTTGGTTGGATAATGGATGATTCTCCGATAAAAGGATTTCCGATTGCAGACTCTGCCCTTCAATGTACTCCATCAATAAAAACGCCAGCAGGCCTTCCCGTTCCAAGCCATAAAAACGCACGATACTGGGATGCTGTAGCTTCGCCAGACTTTGCGCTTCGCGCTTGAAACGACGCAGAAAAATGGGATCCTGGGCAATATCCTGCCGCAGGACTTTCATGGCAATATCTATAGAACGATACTCGTCCCAGACGCGATACACATCCGCCATTCCTCCACGGCCGAGGGAGTCAATTACCCGATAACGATTTTTTAATGTTTGTCCAGTTAATCCCGCCAAGATATTCTCCAATTTATTGAGGTATAACCCAGATTAGAACATTGTCAACATAAACTGTGTTTTCACTATTTATTACAGAGCCAAGCAAACCCGCGCAGATTTGTATTTCACCATAATTCTGACGATCGGATAGATCCAGTTGTCCAGCAAATTGATTATTGATTAAAAGGTAACCTTTAGTTCCTTTAGCAATCAATTTAATAACGTTTGTTGCACCTTCTGATGAATGAATCGATTCAGAGTGGTCAGAAATTACTGAATGATGAACACCATCTTTACGATTGAAAATGAGATGCCAATTTCCCGAATTCGAGAAAGACAATTCATAACGGTCATTTCCTTTATTTTTCCGGAATACAATTCCATAGTCCCATTCTTTTCCATTATCACTCGAATCAGTAATCGTCATTTGAATAATAAAGTCTTCATATTCTCTAGTTCCAATTAATTTACATTCTTGAGAACTTTTTGTTAAACCGGGAAAATCAATTAAGGAGAAATGCTTATCTGTAGACGAAAGGGGTATTTCCAACCCTTCCTTTTCGATTGCAACAATACTGTCCAAAGTCTCTTGCAATTCTGGTTCGCTAATTTTTCCAATAGTCTGGTTTCTTTGGATTCCATTCTTCGCTAAATAAATCCCAAAAATTAGGGCCAAGGTTAGGCCCGCAAGAATGAACACTCCAGGTTTTTTTGTTTTTGTTGACTTGTTATAATTATGAGAAATTTGAGATTCATTATTCGGAAGCTTGTTTACTTTATTATGATCGGATTCAATCAGTTTGGCTTTCTCACTTTCCTCCTGTGAAAGTACAACTTTTTTATCCAATTCTTGTTTGATATCATCAGCATTTTCAATCTTCTTGGGGGACGAGATTTTTTTTCCGAGGAATATTGTATTTAGAGCCGCATAAATATCCATCGCGTTAGTAAACCGCTGATGTGGATCCTTGGCCAAGCACTTAGCGATAATATCATCTATCCTTCTATCTACCCCCGGATTCAACTTGGAAACCGGTGCTGCGTTCAGATGCACATGCTCCCAACGCACCTTTTCAGCCGTTGTGCCGGTGATGGTTGCCCGTTCACCGATAAACGGCCTCTCTCCCCCTGTTAGCATCTCGTACAGCACAATGCCCAGCGAATAGATGTCCGATTGCGGCGTTGGGTCTAATCCTTTAATCAGCTCCGGTGACATGTAAGCCGGCGTGCCCGCCCCAACAAGCGTGGAGGTGGCCGCATCCATGGTGCGCGCGATGCCAAAATCCGTGAGCAATACCCGCCCACCGGATTCAATGAGAATATTGCCGGGTTTGAGATCGCAATGGATCACTCCCATCTTATGGGCATAATTCAAGGCAGAACAGATAGGCTTGAGGATTTCCAGAATACGTTGGTTGGATAATGGTCCGCCTTCCGTCAGGAGGATCTCCGATTGCAGACTTTGCCCTTCGATATATTCCATCAGCAGAAAAGCCAACAGCCCTTCTCGTTCCAGGCCATAGAAGCGTACAATATTTGGATGTTGCAACTTGGCCAAGCTTTGCGCTTCGCGCTTGAAACGGCGTAAGAAGACAGGATCCTGGGCAATATCTTGCCGCAAAACCTTCATGGCAATGTCCACAGAACGATACTCGTCCCATACACGATACACTTCCGCCATTCCCCCACGGCCGAGGGAGTCAATTACCCGATAACGATTTTTTAATGTTTGTCCAGTTAATCCCGCCAAGATACTCTCCAATTCGTAGTAATTTTCTGTAATAAATTATGGCAACTCCCATAAACGAAGGTAATCAAGAAAATATGTATTTCTGTTTGTTCCATGCGAACTCAATATATCGGTACAAATTTCAATAGCACCACCAGTTAAGTGATCTGATAAATCAAGCTTGCTTACGAAATCATCATTTATAAATAAAAAACCTTTTGTCGAGCTAATGACTAACCTATACCTATTGTTTTCATGTCCACCCGTATTTATACTTGCAGAGTAACCATGTGCAATTGTTTGCTTCACAAAGTTACCTTGATAATCCTTTTTATTGCCAACAAGTTCTAAGTACCATTGTCCTGAATTAGAAAACCACAACCAATATTGATCATCGTTTTCCTTTGCACGGAACAAGATTCCATAATCCCAACCTTCTTTTACCTCAAATGGATTAATCAGTCTTGCTTCCAGGATAAAATTACTTAAGTTATCGCTGAGAGTTTTACATTCCAAATGATCATCCATATTATTTTCAACCAAGGTGTATGGTCCATCTCTCTTTTCCAAGGGAATTTCTACAGCATTTGATTCAATTAACGATACATCTTCCAGTGCTTTTCTTTCTTTTGTACTCACACCAGAGGTTGCAGTTGGTTTTTTTGAAGTTAAATTCTCGTCATAAACCTCATTACCACCCAGTAAACCTCCCAATGCTGAGACAATTAATACTATTGCAGAAACCAACAAAATTATATTGGCAAGCACCGGAACTTTCTTCCCCGGGGATCGTTTTCCATTTGTACTTGCTGTTTTATGAAAATTATTATTCTCCGGCGAAATTTCACCAGCATTCCCGTATTTGTTCTCTAAATAATTTGGTGTGTCTACAGATATTATTGATTCTTTCTTATCAAATATTTCTGAAACCCTGGATAATTCCTGTTTATCCTCAGAATCTGATACCTTTTTTTCCATCGTGTTAATCAGAGCCGAGTAGATATTCAATGGACTTGTATATCGCTGTCGTGGATCTTTAGCCAAACACTTAGCAATAATCTGGTCAATATTCCTGGACGCCTTGGGATTTATTTGCGAAACATATGGAGCCTCTAAATTTAGATGCTCCCAGCGGACTTTTTCAGCTGTTGTGCCGGTGATGGTTGCCCGTTCACCGATAAACGGCCTCTCTCCCCCTGTTAGCATCTCGTACAGCACAATACCCAGCGAATAGATGTCCGATTGCGGTGTTGGGTCTAGTCCTTTAATCAGCTCCGGTGCCATGTAAGCCGGTGTACCGATACCAACCATGGTAGATGTTGCATTATCTGTCATACGCGCAATACCAAAGTCGGTTAGGTAGACACGCTTGAATTTATCAATCATAATATTGGCACTTTTAAGGTCACAATGCACAATTCCCTGTTGGTGTGCGTAATTAAGTGCTGAACAGACCGGTTGCATAATATCCAAGATTTTCTGGTCAGGAAGCGGCCCATTCTCATCAAAGATCAGGCCACGCAGAGTCGTCCCTTCGATATAGTCCATCAAGATGAAAGCTAAACGCCCTTCTTGCTCCAGACCATAGAAACGGACAATGTTGGGATGCTGCAACTTTGCCAGGTTCTGCGCTTCGCGTTGAAAACGTCGCAAGAATACTCGGTCTTCTGCCAAATCCTCACGTAGAACTTTCATAGCTAAGGGAACACCACGCTGGAGATCATAGACTTTATAAACCTCCGCCATACCCCCATGCCCTAAGATTTTTTCTACACGATAACGATTCTTCAGAGTTTTATCAATGAGCATTAATACACACTAAATTCCCTTCTTTTCCAGTAATACGTATTCTTTAAAGCCATCCTGGTATTCAACGACGTTTACAAATGATTTTCAATGCAAAGTTCAATATATTTATTTAAACTTTAGAAATAGACTACTCATTAGCACAAGACTACATTTTGACTGAAGTATTCTCCATAGAACAAAATTAAATCCATCGTACAACCGGGAATGAACCCAGAGTTTTGTTGAATTGAAAAAAAGGTCAACAATTCAATTACATAAATGGACGGTTGATACTACATCTAAACATGATCCTCAACGATCATAGAAATTAATCTCTGTATTTCCAAGCCTGATTAAATCTCCCGAATGCAAACGGATTGAATGTACTTTTTCTTTATTTACAAATGTGCCCGAACTGCTATTCTGGTCTTGAATGAACCAGGCATTATTGGCAAAACATATACGTGCATGTTTTCGAGAGACACTTGGATCAGGAATAATAATCTGGCAATTCTCATTGCGTCCGATGAGCATATCTGTGGCTAATCTGATTTGCTTTCCAGCCATACTACCACTTATAAAAACCAAACGAGGACCCTGGGCCCTACTATTCACCATGGCATTTCTTTGTTGGGGTTTCTTTATAGCAACCAAGGCAATCACAACAACCGCACCACCCAATACAAACCATAACCAGGTTATATCCGACCCGTTCGCCGTACCACCGCGGGTAGAAACCACTGTGTTATAGCTGGTTACTCCTTCAGGGACATCCTGGCCATATATCTGAAGATGCCAGTTACCTGCCTGAGGAGAAGTGATGACAATACTGGTAATAGTGTCCTGGCTGGATATTGTTGCGCCTTGATAACTATCATCCACTGTCTTGCCATTTGGATCCACCAAATTGGCAGTAAGGAGACTTCCCGGCCAATTTAGCGTGAACAACATCTGTGATTGGTTTCCGGATACTTCAAAAGTACCCAGGTCAATATTTTCACTCTGGTTAATGGTCCCACTCTGTTGGAACAGGATGGACCCCATAGATGCATGACGTAATTCAACGAAAACATCCGCCAGTTGGCCTGCATCCTGAGCTAAATAATAGCTGCCGCATTTTGATGCAGAGGCAACTTCGCGTAAAAAGGCTTCGTCAATAAATCCTTCGCTTTCTTCATCAGCTGAGGGATTGCCAAAACCAATGGTATATATGCAGATGCCCTTTTCCCCCGCGGCAGTTGCCAAATCCACGACTTCCGCTTGATATTCATCTCTTGAAAAATACCAGCCCGTTGATGAAACATTGGGCATTCCATCACTAAGCAATACAATCATTTGTTTAGAAGTATTATTTTCAGCGAATTGATCAATCCCTTGCTGCAAACCGTCAGCCATAGCTGTCTTCCCATCAGGAGAAAGATTCAAAATTGTGTTTTTTACCTCTTCAATTGATGTTGTCAGGGAGATTCTTGTATCTGCAGAGGTGGAAAAAGTCACCAAACCAACACTATGGTTTACACTGCCGTTGAAAGCTTCCTGCTCTGTACTAATCACATCCAGAAGACTTGTGGATGCGTGTTGAGCAGCTTCAATTTTGGTTATCCCACTGATATCGTCTTTTTCCATACTCCCGGAAATATCCATCACCAGCACTACTTCAGAATCAAGAGAAGTAGATTGTGGAAAAGCAGTTGCCTCCGGCATTGGAGCGACCACTGTAATGACTGAACCTGGTTTTTCTTCCTTCTTAGGCTCAACTGTTATAGACTCATCCTTAATTCCAACACTTTCATAGGCTTCTTCGATTGCAACGCAATCCCGACCATTAATTCCATATTTACCAATTAGCCTCTGACAAGTGTTGGCAACAACTCTACGTGCTGTTTTAAAATCTGCATTCGAAGGCATATATCCATTCTCAAGTGAATAGAACATAATATTTTGTGATTTGCTAATTCCTATCTTCTCTGTAAATTTGTAGACTGCATAAGAGTGTATTGTGCTATTAATGTGACCACAACCATTTTTCTCATCACCTTCGCATGATTGGGAACCTGGTTTGGATAATTCATTGTACGATTCAGGAAATTCCCGTTTCGGATTGTTATGCGGGTTTTCCAAATCCCTGATTAAATCTTTTCCATTACAATCGGAAAAACAAATTTGCCATGGATGTTGCTGATCGATAAAAGCTGCAAAAATATCTGAGTAAGATTCATTTAGAGCATTTGATTCCGATACTCTGCCGCTTTCAACTGAAAAATTGACTAATGCATTTGAAACTCCATGAGTGAATTCATGAGCAAATACATCAATACTATCTGTTGTATTATCGCAAAAAAGCATAATCTCATTAAGACCATCCCATCCAGCATTTTTGCATTGCATTTCACTTAGCAAATTAAATTCGAAATTAATATAAGCTACTAATGGGCTATCTTTCCCATCATACGATTTCCATTTGAAGTTATCTTCAAAGTAGTCGTAAATAGTATTCATTTGCTCCCATATATTTTGTGCTTCTACATCGATTGTGTCATCAACAACCAATTTTCCATTTTCATCCATTACTTGTTTTGGAGTAATTGTTTTCTTTAGAAAGATTCTTGCCAAATCCCATTTTCTTTCATTGTTTGCATCAAAAATCGCGAAATCCTTTACCGTGTTAAGAATTGGAATTTCAAAGATAATTTCACCGGAATGAGCATCAATAAAATAAGTTGAATAAATACTTTCAGTAGCTCCTTCTTCTGATACCAAATCAATTACCCAAGCCAGTCTAGTCCGATCATTCCCTTCTCCTCCAAAGACAGCCTGATCATAAATTACCAGAGTCCCCGGAGAAATTAATTCGAGCTTTTTCGATGAAGAATATTCTTCTGCAACTTTTACAGCATCGGACTCAGATATTTGTGGTTTAGTATCAATCGATAAACCCGCACTATATCCTCCCTCGTAACCATACAATGCCCCTTTTGAGTCTAGGTAAAAAACAAGATCGGATCCATATATTGGGACTCCGTTATAAACTTGCTGATAACGATAAGTACTATCCCCAGAATCTGATTGCTTGACATCAATAAGTTGTAATTGTTGCTCAATATCAGTAATGTTGAATAAATCAACATACTCTTTCAAGAAATCACTTATTACTTCCTGAGGTGATTGACCCGCCTGTCCAGTCCATCCGAAATTTAGATGGCGCATTACGCCATTTTCGGCATAATAATCTACGGACTTTCCACTTTCATTTGCCAATTGTTGAACAGCTGTTTGCTGCAAGATAATATCGCTGACTGAATTGCCTTGCCCGCCCTTATCGGATTTTCCAAACGTCGTAAACAGTACAAATAGAAATATCAGAAAGACAACTATGATTATGATTACTATGGAAGAATTATTTTTTTTCTGCATTTCATCCTATCGATATCGGAACTCAAATTTCTCAGTGATTCCGATTTTGATTACATCCCCTATCTGAAGGCGTTCCATACGAGTTATCTGCCTACCATTCAAATACGTTCCACCTTTACTATTCTCATCGCTTAAAAATATCCCCTTCTTTGAGACACGGATAGCTGCATGTTTTCTGGAAATACTCAAATCGCTGAAACTGATGGTGTTTTGACTTGCTCGACCTATAAAAATCTCTGGTTTGCGGATAAGTACATAATACCCACGGTATTGTCCAGATACTCCAATTAAATAAGGTCCTCTAAAACGAGCAGGCAACCGTAGACTGATTAAGGATGGGTTTCTATTATCCAGCGGTTGGTCAAGTCGATTGGATGTGCCAACCTTTATTTCATCATTGTTACGATCAATTGTGATACCCGTAGGTGGTGCCTTTTCCCCAAATGCCTGCTCTAAACTACTGGAAAAATCCATCGCTCCACCATAACGCATCGATGGATTCTGATTCATGGCTTTTTTAATGACGGCATCCACAGCATCCGGTACCTTTGGATTATATTGTTTGACATCCGGATATGGTAAGTGCATGACTTCCCAATAAATTCGATCCCGTAAGGTAGTTCCTTTCGTTTGTGGTGTATCCCCTCTAAAAGGAACTTTACCGCCACTTAACAATTCATACAACGTTACACCCAGAGCGTATACATCAGTCTGAGGCGAAAGGTTACCATTACTAAATTGTTCAGGAGCCATATAGGGCGGAGTTCCTCCCGTATTCTGCTGATTTGCATAACGTGAAATTCCAAAATCAGTTAACAACACCCGCTCTACCGAATCAATCATAATATTGGCCGGTTTTATATCACAGTGAATTATGTTTTTTAAATGAGCATAATTTAACGCACTGCAAACTGAGGAAAAGATCTTTATAATCCCATGAAAATTAATTACTTCAGGATGAGTTGATAATATATCTTTTAAATTCGCTCCATTTACCCAATCCATAACAATAAACATATTTTGTCCATCATCACAAAAATCATACAAGCGCACAATATTTGGATGGTCAAGTTCGGCCATAACAGTGGCTTCAGTGGAAAAATACTCTTTAAATGCCTGATTATTGGAATAATCACGCCGAAGGACTTTAACTGCCACATCCGCTGCCCGTAGATTATCCCAAGCATAGTAAACATCAGCAATCTGCCCAGAGGGCAGTTTTTTTCGAAGGCGATATTTATTGAATAAGGTTTTCCCGCTGAGATCTTCCATTTTTTAATGATTTAATATTTCTGTATAGAAGAGTGATTAACACTCGTTTAACATTGAGACATTTTTGTATTAGCTATGGAATACAAATACCTGTCCCCCGATACTGATACGATCACCTTCCGATAATCTTCCAGCCTGAATTCGTTTCCCATTCAGGAATAATCCGCCTTTGCTCTCTTGATCCTGAATATACCAATTGCCTTGTGCAAAACGTAATACTGCGTGTGACCGTGAGACTGAAGAGTCTAATAACACTAAATCATTTCCAGTACCTCTTCCAATAAAAAACCGATCGTTAGTTACCTGGACAATACGAGGGCCATCCCCTTGAATAAGCTCAAGCCGGCAGCTTTCCGCATTGATTTTTTTATAATCGATATTTCTAACCGGGGAAGGTTCATTTTTGATTATAGATGGTTGCCCTGAATGATCCACAATCACTCCCCACCCAGCCGCAATATAGCCGGCTATGATACTGAAAAAACCAATATTCGGTGAAAACTCAAGTGTTCCATAAGTTTGATCATTCAATGATGATAAAGTAGCTAATAGAATTACAGCACTGGCCGCCAAACCGCCAATCTCTACCCAGAAAAAGGTTTCCTTTTGAGACAAATCCTTTACCGGGAGAAAGCTCAATACAGCAACTCCAATATAAATAACCATGCAAAGATAAAGACCTGATTTGTCAAAATACTGCGCAATATCCGAAATACTGAATGAACCGGCTTCTACTCCAACGCAGGACACGGTCGCAAATGGCAGGAAGAATCCAACTAAAAGGATAAAAGAACCAATCCTGATAATCCATTTATTTCTTTCGTCCATTAATCCTCCTCAATAAATATCTATTGTCAATCTCATGAATAATTTATTTACCACTGCCGGTTGTCTTTTTCTTGGAAGACGATGTTGTTGCCGGTTTCTTAACTTTTGATCCCGTAGTACTGCTGCGCTTGGCGGGCGTTTTCTTTTTCGCATCCAGCATCTTGACCACAAAGACAGTCTTTCCGATTTTCACTTTATCATTCTCTTCAATCAATGTTGCTTCACGAATTCGCTTTCCATTTACAAAAGTCCCGTTGGATGAACCAAAATCCCATATATGGTACTGTCCACCCTCAAAGGTTATCCTGGCATGCGTAGCAGAAACCCAATCGTCATCCAGAACGAGATCAACATCCTTGCGTCCAATTTTTGTACCTGCGTGAATTGGGTACCATTTACCCCGGCGTTCTCCTTCTTGAACCCAGAAAATCACTTCCGTTGCAGGTCTCTTTTTTGTTGGAACGTAGGTTTCATCAATAGCCTGATGCACATCAGTACCTATTACAGTGTCATCTTCTTGAATGGGGTTATGACTTGCACCGAAGCTCCTTCTTCCCGGTATTACAGTATCTGCATCATCACCATACCCATATCCCCCTGGATTTGTCTCAGCCTCCATATCACTCAATGATGGAGGGGAACTTGGTCTCCTACTGCAATTTGGACAAGTACCATAGGACGCTGGATAGGGTCCATGTTCCGGGCAAAATAATTCGTCATTCATGATTTTCTCCTAATAAAATAACATTCTTAACGACTAGCTGCTATAAAAGATACTTTATAGCTATCACCGAACCTTAGTTCATCATTGGGATAAAGCAAAACAGGTTCCCTTACAATCGTTCCATTAACCCAAGTACCATTCGTGCTTCCCAAATCTACAATGCGGAAATGGCCTCGTTCTTCGATAATCTTTGCATGGCGTTTGCTTATCATGGAATCAGATAAGCAAATATCATTGTCAGATGAACGTCCAATAGATGTTGTACCCACATTCAGTTGGAAATTACGACCCTTTTTATTTTCAACCAACCAGGCTTGAGTCTTTGCTTTACGGGGCCGAGGCGGAGCAATGCGTTCAGAGCGTGAGGAGCGCGGTCTTTCCGCTGGAATCGTGTCTATATAACCACCACCCTGGAATTCTGCTGGAATAGAACCGCCACCTAATGCGTTCCAGTCTTGGATCAAACCTACAACTAAGAGCACGTTTCCCAAGACGTATAAAATTGCCCCGACACCAAAATCAACCGCATCAAAAGTATCCGAGTTATCCAACATAAAAAGCGCAAAACCTAAAATATTGAATACCCAGGCAGCTGCTTCGATGGTGATGTAATTTTTGGCTTGCTGTTCACTCGCTTCCGGTAGAAAACAGAAAACTGCTACGATTGCGAGACCCAATGGACATAAATATAATAAATCAAAGAGTTTTGATAAATCATATAGTGTAATATCAATGCCATAGGATGAAATAAAGGGCATAAAGACAGAAATAAACGCCAATCCAGCTCCACCCAAAATTAGCCATTTTGTATTCGACATATTTTGCATTTTTAAGTCCCCAATTCCGGTTATTTTTTAGATAAGATTTTTATTACGAAAGTAATATCCCCAATTTTGATTTGATCATTCTCCTGCAGCGTTGTTGCACAAGTAATGCGCTTGCCATTCACAAAAGTACCATTTTTCGATCCGCAATCCCACAGAACGAATTTTTCATTTTCCATGCGAAAACGGCAATGGGGAGTAGAGACTTTAGGATCATCCAGAATTAGATTACCGTCCCGCTTCCCCAAGATATCCCCCTCCTGGATCTTGTAAATCTTGCCTCGCCGCTCACCCTCTTTTACCCATAAAATTGCCAGGGTTCCCAATTCAGGAACAGCAAACACCGTTTGATCCAATTCCTGTAAATAGGTATCGCTGCCAAGCGAAGTGTCCAGCGTATCCCCAAAATCCATAGGAGAAACACCACCTGACGCTTGAGTATCGGAATCATCGCCAAAATTATTAAATGCTTTTCCTCCGCCTAAATCCGTAGGCAAATCATCATCAAACTCACTATAAGCACAGCAAAATCCATGTTTTCCAGAAAGTTGTGAGTTTAAAGATACATTATTTTCTTCTTCAATAAAAAACTTTTTTTTCATCCGAACCTCCAAAAATCCAAATTCATTTCAAAAACAGTTAATGCTTACTACTGACCAGGAATGTAGCTTTCACCTCTTGCCCAAAACGAAGCTCATCATCTGTTTCTAAAAGAACAGATTTATCAATCTTTCTACCATTCAACCAGGTAAAATTCTTGGTTCCCAAGTCGTAAATTCGAAAGAGATTTCTACCCTCTTCAACTATTTTGGAATGGCTACGCCCAACATATTTATTCAGGAATACAAAATCATTACTTTGATCCCGGCCGATCAAGGTTGTACCCTTATTAAGTTGATAAGTATGGCCATCCGGCAGCAACAAGAACGCTTGGGCTTTTTCTTTACTTTTAAAAGGGAGGAATATTTGGCCTACCTGGGTAAAAATTGTCTGACGTTCCTCGACCTCCGGATCCCTCACTGGAATCACAGGTGAGGGAACTGACATAGGTTCATCGCTCAGACACTCCATGCAATCTCCCAATGCCGGTTCATATAAGTGACCATTCGGACAAACTGCAAAACCGCGGAAGTGCAACAAATACCCCAAGGCAATGAAGAAAGGAACAATACCGCCGATAATTCCCAGGTAAAAAAGGAGTTCAAGGTATTGAAGTAAAGTTGCTTGCGTCTCAGGAGATACAAAACGGAAAACCCCCGCGGGAACCACCAATAATGCCAGTAATAAGGAACCCAACTGCCAACCTAGTGCGGGCATTTTACGTCTCGAACTATCCACAAAAATATATAATACCGCCGCAGCTGAAATCAAGAAGAAGATAATCCAACCGCCAATACCTCCCAAGCCTTCAAAAAACCAAATAAAAAATTTCGTAGTACTGATCATCCCTAACCTCCTGCATTTTCATAAAAATATATTTTTCCATTCCGACCATTACCCAAACAATCCGATTTTTCCCAGTTCGACCCGTCTTTCTGTGAATCGTAAATAAGTATCCATTTATCAACCCCATATTCTTCAACATGATCCGGGTCTAAGATTTCAATCGGATTCTCAGGATTGCATTCCTCAACTATGTCTGGTTGTCCTTCTTGCTCAAGACAATCTAAGTAATAAAAATATCGAGAATCAGGGTTATATTGGATACCAAAATTATATAAAGTCCCTGAGAAATACTTTTCTCGATATAAATAAACACATTGCCATGGTTTATCAGCCACATCATCCCCTGTTTGGCTTGGTTTAGTGTTATTATCCTCAACCGATTCAGGTAATTCATTGGTTAGTCCATCTTGTTCTGGAGGAAGTTGAGCATCCAATGATTGGTCAGACATAGGTTGTTGAGGAAATTGTTGACCGCCAATTCTCATTTGAGAAGAAGTATCTTCTTCTGCGACATAATTCGTAGGCTCTTCAGGAATATCAGTATTTATAGGAAGAGAAGCTGATGATTCATTATCTCCAAATAAAACATCCCAGCCCCCTCCTTTGAAAATATACAACGAGAAGAGAAATATACTAATCGCCAACACTGGAAGGATTACAAGCAAAGGATTCTTTTTTCCTTTGCCAGGTTGATTACTCGTAATAGGGTATTCAGTCTCTGCTTTTTGCCATTCCTTCAGGTCCGGTCTGGGGTTATCCTTTGTATCAGGGTTCTTTTGATGTTTGGCTTGTTCGACAATTTCAATTAACGTGACCGTGGTATTATCTGCCCCTCCGGATTGATTCGCAAATCGCACCATTGTTTTGGCAATATCTGCCGGCTGACCAGACGCGCAAAACCGCTTGATGTCCTCCGGCCTGGCATAGCGTGTTAAACCATCAGTACAAAGTAGAATTTTGTCACCAAGTTGTAAGGGAATATCTTCAAAAATATCCACAGAGACATCAAGTTCCCCGCCAATACTTCTAGATAACTGATTCCTCTTTTTAGAGACCCGCGCTTCTTCTTCCGTCATTATCCCATCGCGTATCCATTCCTCGACCATGGAATGATCTCGTGTAATCTGGCGAACATTTCCATTTCGAATCAAATACGCGCGGCTGTCACCTACATTGGCAACAAAGAGCCTATTTTTTACAACCACGGCTGCCACCATAGTTGTAGCCATTTTAGAGAATCGTCCGCTTTCTTCGGCATACGTATAGATATCGCGAGTTGCTTTCTTAAAACCCGATCGTAATCTCTCCGGAATCGACTCGTTCACTTTCCGGTAATATTCAAAGCGAAGCAACTCCGCTGCGTACTTACTTGCCAATTCCCCGTGTGCCGCACCACCTACACCATCTGCAACTATGAAAATACTGCCGAGATCGAGTAAATCCTGGGCAGTCTCCGGTATCTCATTACAGTAGTAATCCTCATTATTACTTTTCTTTTTTCCGTTAGCAGTAAAGCTGCCATAATTCGTTTCATAGAATTGCTGCATAGGTATCATCCTCGATATTCAAAGCGGAATACGCTTTCTCCCATTTGAATAGTGTCATTTTCTTTTAACGTTGCCTGCATCGTGGGTTTATTATTGATAATAATTGGATTTTCAGCCTTTTTTGTCGTAATCACATAACCTTTTGCCGTTCTTTCAATCTTGGCATGGTTACGCGAGGCTTTTTTACCTTTCAGGTAAATATCGTTCTCTGCAGCAAGTCTACCCAAACTAATCTCATCCTTGTTAAGCTCCCATTCAGCGCCTGGCTGGTGTCCCCCAACTTCAATCAGGAACGCCTTGCGAATTATCTGTGAAGGAATCTTTCTGCGACGCAAACCCAAAGAGAGAAATATTGATGCACCAACTAAGATGATCAGCCCAATCAGCCAGTAAATCCAGTCTTGGCGCTGTAATTCGACCACTGTATTCCACACAGCTTCATCTGTAAAACCATATTCATCGGTGGCAACTACCCTAATCACATGTTCTCCTGTGACTGAGGTCGTTGTATCCCAAGAATATTCGTACGGTGCTTTCTCACTGGACAGGATCAAATCATCGTCAATGTAGAAATCCACTTTAACAACAGTGTTTAGTAAATCAACATCCGCTGCCAATTGCACTACTCCGTTGAGCGTTTCGGATTCCTGAGACGAATTAAGGCTGACCATCACTGGTTTACGTGCGATAAATTTTTCTTTTACTGTTTGAGCAGCTCCCTGGTAATTCACCGATACCTGCAGTTCATGCTGCAAATTATCCGGAGCAATTCCCGAGTCAATAACTAAATAATATTTTTGCCGGAATATGTTCAATATTGAATCAAAGGCGCTTCCCAGTGCAAGCGAATCCGGTTTGACCTGTTCTGAACCTCCAGTTGCATCTGCCAATCGCTTGAGCTGATTTTCATCGACAGCTCCAAAGCCAATTGGATAAATTGGGATTTTAAAATTTGATGCATGAGCAAATGCCTGATCGAATGTATAAACCTGATCCCCATCAGGTTTACCATCAGTAATAAGGATAATAGCTCTTCGCTCGGATCTGTTTTTCAGAATATTTATGGATTCGACGATGGCATCATTTATCGCTGTTGCCCCGCCAGGTTCTAACCCATCTAAATCAGAAGAAATACGACTCTTATCATTTGAGAGTTCACTAAGGATTTTTACTTCATCTGAAAAAGTGACTACGGCAACGAAATCTTGAGGGCCTAACTTTGAAACAAAATCCTTTGCAGCTTCAACTGCATTTTCCATTGGGGATGGCGACTTTGAGCTATCCATACTTCCACTTGTATCAATTGCCAAAACAATTGCCAGTGCTTCATCTGAATTTGAATATTCAGATATATTAAAATCACTTATCGCTAGACCATCTTCACTCACAACAAAATTATCTTTTCCTAATCCAGTGATTGGAAAACCCTGAACGTCCAATACACTAAGATAGGCATCTATTTGTGGAAATTTATTATTTGCCAGAGAATCTATGCTTATCTGAAAAGAATTTGTTAATAAGGGCGCATCAGTTGCAGAAATTGAACACAAAAGTAATGCAGTTAATAATCCATTGACTACCTTACCCATCTTCCTCATTGTTGTCCTCCTAATTTTCTACAAAGAGATTAACGATAGATATATAATTTATTATAGTACGTCAACAAATTTCGAACAAGCAAAGGGAAAAAAAACGTTCTATATTTTTACGAAACCCCCTCTCTAAAAAATAATTAGGAAGAATTCTTACGAAATATTGATTAAACCTTATTTCAACTAAACAATATTTCACATGATGATAAAATTCTCCTCATGAAATCCGTGGAGGGAAAATCACTCAAACTACCTAATCACTGCCTGATAAGATCAAAATCTAATGAAAGTATAAAAGAGATCCTTTCTACACGATATTTTTCTGTTAGGACAATTTTGATTAGTGATTTTTAGTTTTAGTAATTAGATGATGAATCGTAATTTCATTTGAAACAAAATTTTTTGTGTTAAACAAATCTATTAATTCGTACTAGTACGAGAAATTTATTTATTAGAATTTTTAAAACCAGCTACAAATAAATATTAAAGGAATCGTCACATCGGAGGGGCAACATGGTCAACATTACACCAGGGCAAATCATCCAAAATCGTTACCGTGTAATTGAGTTTATCGGCAGCGGGGGAATGGCAGACGTATATAAGGTATACGATAAAAGTCGTCGTGTTTACCTCGCCATGAAAATATTAAAAGGTGATCTGGCAGAGGATCGCGATTTCATCAGACGATTTCTCAGGGAGGGAAGATGGCTGGATGAATTACAACATTCAAATATTGTCCGGTTTTATGGTTTAGAAGAAGACCAACAATTTATTTTCATGCTCATGGATTTCATTGACGGCCGGACCCTTAAAACAGAAATATTTCGAGACAAAAAGCCATTTATTAAAGAAAAAATTTGGCTAATCATGAGTTCAGTGTGTAAAGCCTTATCTTACGCTCATCAATCCGGCTTTGTACATTGTGATGTAAAACCTGCCAACATTATGATCGATCGTCTCGGACAGGTATTCCTGACCGACTTCGGTATTGCACAAGAACTTGATGCCACAACTTCTTCTATGCTAGGTTTCGGCGCACCAGCATACATGTCCCCTGAACAAGTGAAACAACAAGACCTGACTCCCCAATCTGATATATATTCCCTGGGAATTGTCTTGTATGAAATGGTAACCGGCGGCAGACGGCCTTTTGATGGCGCAAGGGCAGAAGTCACAGGTACAGCCAGTCATAAGGTTCAGTGGGAACAAGTCAAATTGCAGCCGCCATCCCCCAGAATTTATAATCCGAATATTTCTCCTGAACTTGAAAACATTGTGATGCGATGTTTGGATAAACGTCCTTCCAAACGATATCGCAGTACGATGGAATTATTAGCCGACTTGCAAAAAGCATTACAACCGCTAGATCCAGAAATTCTAAGGACCTGTTTAGTGATGAAGGGGGGAGGTGGTACCGGTGATGGAGGTGGTGATAAGGGAGGAGAGCAATGGCAGAATAATTTTATTCAGTGGCTGCAAAATATTGCGGATCAAATCCCAGTAAAAGCAGTCCAAGAACAGCCTTTGTTATTATTGACTCTCCTCTTAATCCCGTTAATTCTGGGAATTTTCCTGTTTCCGAAAGGTGAAGGAGATACCCCCCCCATCGCTGAGGTAGTGCCAACAATAACTCAATCATGGGAGGAGAATCCTACCGCTGAGACAGAATCACTACCTCAGGATAACTCACCTCAAAATCAAAGTAACGAGGCGAACGATGTAGTTGTCGAGGAAAATAAAGCTTCCTCCCCAAATTCTTCAAGCACACCGCCATCATGTTCACGGGCAGGTGAAGAGTGGGTTGATCCAACTGATGGAGCGACGTTGGTTTGCATTCCATCCGGCGATTTCATAATGGGATCAAAAGATACCAATTTGATCGCCAAGAAAAAAGCTGAAGAATTGTTATTTGAAAAAATCTATCTAGATGCGTATTGGATCGATCAAACTGAAGTATCAGTTGAGCAATTCCAGAAATTTGTAAATGATACAGATTACATAACCGATGCGGAAAAAGATCATTCCGGGCACACCATGAATGTGATTGAAAATACCTGGAGCATAAACTCCAAAGCCGATTGGCTGCACCCCCACGGAACCAGCGAAGAAGCAGAATCAGATCATCCAGTTACTCAGGTTAGTTGGAACGACGCGGTTGCTTATTGCGAATGGGCAGGTAGAACCTTACCCACCGAAGCACAATGGGAAAAAGCCGCCCGTGGGACAAATGGTTATAGTTTTCCTTTTGAGTATGATCGACAATATGTTTATTGCTTAAATTCCAATTTTTCAGATCGGTCTTTGGGAGCTAAATGGAGTAAAGACGGCTGCGATGATGGATATAAATATACCGCGCCAATTTTCGAAGATTTCTATTGCCGGTCATATTTAGGAGAATGCGCCAGTGTTTTAGATAATCCCTATAATCTTTACAACATGCTTGGTAATGTAACCGAATGGGTGCTCGATGATTGGAACGGAAAATATTACCGTTCAATATCGAGTAATAATCCTGTGTTTATAAATAACAGTGACCAAAAATGTATGCGAGGCGGTTCTTGGGGAAGCATGCCGGAAAAAACCAGGCCGACTAATCGTGATTACGATCAAATAGATGCCGCTTATGATACATTGGGTTTTCGTTGTGCCTATGAATAAAGGACAAATAGAGAAAGATTTGGCTAATTCAAAGATATTCAGTCGAAGGGATTTTCTTAGAAAAGCCGGCTTTGGGTTAGTTGGACTACTTAGCGCTTGTCACGCTTCCAATGTAGATATCGAGGAGTTGTTAACTCCATCCTCAACTGCATTCCAGGCAATCACTGTTACCCCCCGCCCTACCGAAATTCCAGCAACAGCGACGCCGACTTTTACTCCCACACAATTATCTTCATCCATTTCGGATGAGGAAATAGAATTCCTGGCAGAACATGAAGTACAGGAGGGAGATACAAATCGTCCCGTTGTTATGATGACATACGACGATAACGCAAAATATGCGGATGTTCGAGCAATTTTGGATGCATACAATCGACACAACGTCAAAGCTACATTTTTCTTTATTGGCGAAAAAGTAACACTGAGTTCTAAAGCCGTACATGCAATAGTGGATGAAGGACATTTACTTGGATGTCATGGGTATGAACATATCAATTTATTAAACTTAAATGACGATCAAATAAATAGACAAATTGAAAAAGCATTTGACGCCGTCAATGAAGTAGTGCCAGGGTATCAAATGCGGTTTATTCGCTTTCCATTTGGCGAAGGTACCAGTGATCCACGTTTACTAAAAATCGCGGCTAACTGGGGATTACAACACGTACGTTGGACAATGGGCAGCGGAGGCTTAGATAACGAAACTTATGATAATGTCATGCGCAATGTCCAAAACGGCTCAATCGTGTTATCGCATATGTTCAGACCTTACGATGTTGCACAGGTTGAAGATATTGTAACCAGCCTAATTGATAGGGGATTTTCACTAGAAACCGTTGAAACCGGAAGAAAACAAGAAGATATCTATATTTGATAAATATTTACTTAACAAATTTATTTATAAATTGACTTCACTTCCATAATACATTCGCTTATTGGCAAGAGAACCTTTAAGGATATCTTTTTTATTTACGTTTCTGCTTTTCCATAAACCATGGATTGGTTTTCACCGTCCAAATCTGTTATAATTACCAACCTGACTAGTCCCTCTCGAGGCGTTTGCTTTGGGTGAGGAGACTTGCGAAAAATCACTATATACTTAAGGAGTAGCATTGTCATGTCTTTAACAAAAGAAGAAAAAGAAACCATCATCGGTGAATATAAGGTTCACGATACCGACACCGGCTCGCCCGAGGTCCAGATCGCGATGCTCACCAAGCGCATTCTGCAGTTGACCGAGCACCTGAAAATTCACAAGCACGATGAATCTTCACGGCGCGGCCTGCTCAAACTGGTCGGCCAGCGCAGGCGCTTGTTAGCTTACCTGCGCAAGAAGAGCTTGCCTCGGTACCAAGCCGTTGCCACAAAGCTGAGCCTGAGGACAAAGTAATTTCATGGACAACAAGCTGATGGTCTTTCCGCCATCAGCTTGTTAAATAATTAATCAATCCCCCTGGTTGGGAATTGAGAAGTGTGAACAACCTGTTTTTCCCAGTTCTCAGTCCCTAACCTTCCGGGGAAATAGAAACGAGGGTTTATGGAACCACAAGGAAAACAATTTACCACCGTGGTGGGTAATCAGACCATCACATTCGAGACTGGCAAGCTTGCCGGTCAATCTAACGGCGCTGTGACAATTCGCGTGGGCGATTCTGTCATTTTCGCCTCAGCCGTTATGTCAAACAACACCCGCGAGGGCATCGACTTCTTCCCGCTGAGCGTGGAATATGAAGAGCGCCTGTACGCCGGCGGCCGCATCCCGGGTTCATTCTTCCGGCGCGAAGGCCGGCCGGACGACGAGGCTGTGCTGACCGCACGCCTGACCGATCGCCCGCTGCGCCCGCTGTTCGACCAGAACATGCGCAACGAAGTTCAAATCATGTCTTTCCCGATCTCAGCTGACTTCGAGAACATGATCGATATCATGGTCGTCAATGCCGCTTCGGCCGCGTTGACCATCTCGGATATCCCCTGGGCCGGCCCGGTTGGCGCTGTTCGCATTGGCCGTGTTGACGGCGAATTCGTCATCAACCCCACCTTCGAACAGTTGGCTGTCTCCAACCTGGATCTGCGCGTAGCGGGCACCCGCGACGCCATCCTGATGGTGGAATCCGGCTCGGATGAGACCAGCGAAGACGATATGATCGCGGCCATCACCCTGGCACACGAAGCCATCCAGCCGTTGGTGGACGTGCAGGAAAAAATGGCAGCCGAAGTCGGCAAAGCCAAACGCGTCGTTGAAATCAAACAACCCGACCAGAACCTGTTTGAAAAGGTTTACGGCAGCGTCAAGGACGGTATCACCGCCCTGCTGGACAAACCCCATCTGAAAGCCGAACTGGATGAAGGCATCCACGCGCTGGAAGAGGAAACCGTAGTCTCGCTGGCCGGTGAAGATGAAAGCCTGGTCAAAGCAGTCAAGGAAGCTTTCGAAGAAGCATACAAAAAAGTGGTGCGCGATCGCATCATGGAAAAAGGTCTGCGCCCGGACGGACGCGGCACCAGCGACATCCGCCGTATTTGGTGCGAAGTAGGCACCAGCCCGCGCGCTCACGGCTCCGGCTTGTTCACCCGCGGTGAAACGCAGGTGTTGACCCTGGCAACCCTGGGCACGCCCAAGGAAGCGCAGGAGCTGGACAACCTTGGTCCGAACGACAGCAAGCGGTATATCCATCATTACAACTTCCCTGATTTCTCCGTTGGAGAAGTCGGCCGCCCGCGCCGTTCACGGCGTGAGGTCGGACACGGCGCACTGGCGGAACGTGCCCTGGTGGCTGTGCTGCCGGATGAGAAAGAGTTCCCCTACACCATGCGCCTGGTTTCCGAAGTGCTGTCCTCCAACGGCTCCACTTCACAGGCTTCCATCTGCGGCTCCACATTAGCGCTGATGGACACGGGTGTGCCGATTAAAGCTCCCGTTGCCGGAATTGCCATGGGCCTGATCAAAGAAGGCGAAAACTACAAGATCCTGACCGATATTCAAGGCCTGGAAGATCACCTGGGCGATATGGACTTCAAAGTCGCCGGCACCGAAGTAGGCATCACAGCGTTGCAAATGGACATCAAAATCAAGGGTATCACCCCGCAGATCATGTCCGAAGCGCTGGCCCAAGCCAAGGAAGCACGCCTGTACATCCTGAGCAAGATTATTGAAGCCATTCCCGCTCCGCGGTCTGAATTAAAAAGCTTCGTGCCACGTATCGTAACCATTCAGATCCCGGTTGAGAAAATCGGCGCAGTGATCGGACCCGGCGGTAAAATGATTCGCGCTTTGCAGGAAGAAACCAACACTCATATTGACATCGGCGAAGACGGAACCGTCTTCATCGCAGCTGTCGACAAGAAGGACGAGGACGAGGCCCGCGACCGTATCATGGCGTTGACCGAGAGCCCGGTTCTGGGCCGTATTTACACCGGCAAAGTGGTGCGCGTGGCTGATTTCGGCGCTTTTGTTGAAATCATGCCCGGCACTGATGGTATGGTGCACATTTCCCAGCTCGATACCGAGCGTGTGGAAAAGGTGGAAGACGTGGCACAGGTTGGCGACGACCTGACCGTAATGATCACCAACATCGATGGCGCCGGCAAGATCCGCTTGTCCCGCCAAGCCGTATTGGAAGGCTGGACAGTCGAGGAAGCGCAAGAGCATGATAATGCCAACCGCAAATCCTCCGGTGACCGCGGTGGTCGTTCAGGCGGCAACCGTGGCGGACGCAGCGGCGGAAATCGCGGCGGCTACAGCGGCAATCGCGACCGCCACTAGTTTTTCGTAGCATTAAAATAAAGAGCGACCCTTTGATGAAAATCAGGGGTCGTTCTTTTATTAACCACAGATGGACGCAGATAGTTTTATATATTATTTTCTTCATTGATTAGGTAGATAGCAGTCATCGCATTTCACATTTTGATGAACACAGATGGGAGGAAATCCTCCTTACGATTTGATTAACGCATAACGCGGGCACGTTTTCAACCGCAGGAACACTTTTCAAGTGCAGGCGAATACCTGCGCTACGCTTTATAGATAATATTGGCGGGTAATGATACTCGCTCTACGCGCTGACTCCACTGGCACACTCATCAAGTGCAGGCAGGAATGCCTGCGCTACGGGTTTGTCTTTTTAACCATAGATGAACACAGATTATCTATCCTGGGTGGGCAGGTAGGGCATGGCGGGGCCGGGAAGGCCGAGGTGCTCGGACAGAACCGCGCGCATGGCAGTGCGGTCATCCCAGGGATATTCGGTCTGGCCGAAGCACATGGACTGCTCATGGCCTTTACCGCAAGCTATGACAATATCTCCAGGCTGTGCCAGACGAACAGCTTTTCGAATAGCTTCTCCGCGGTCAGGTACGCGGAAGAAGGTCTTTTCTTCCACTCCGCCGCTTTTTACTGCCTCGTCAGCCATTTCAGCCAGAATATCCTCCAGGCTTTCGGTGCGCGGGTCTTCGGCAGTCAGGATGGTGATATCCGCCAGCGCAAGGGAAGTGGCAGCCATCATACGGCGCTTTTCCCGGTCACGCAGGCCAGCCGAACCAAACACGGCAATGACACGTCCCTGCCCTTTCATGCGATTGGCAGTCTCTAAAGCCACCTTGAGCGCGTTGGGGGTATGGGCGAAATCAACGATGGCCAGGAAATCCTGCCCCAGGTCGATCTTTTCCATACGCCCAGGCACACCCGCCAGGCGATTAACGCCCTGCAAGGCCAGCGATAGATCCAGATCCAGGCCCAGTGAAGCTGCCGCTGCGGCCGCCATGATGTTGTGCATGTTATAGGCGCCCATTAAACTGGAAGTGACGGCTTGTGTTTGTCCATGCGTTTCCAAGGTGAAGCTGATACCGTTTGTATCGGTCGCCAGGTCGCGGCCATATAAGTCACAGTCAGGCGTTGTACCGTAAGTAACCCGCTTGATTTGAGCATAGCGTGGATCATCGAGAATAGCCATCAAAGGAGCATAGGACATATCATCGCGATTCAGCACAGCTACTTCGTAAGAACGGCCGTTCTTTTTCGGGGTATCCACCAAACCGGTCAGGAGGCGTGCTTTTGCCTGAAGGTAAGCACCATAATCCCCATGATAATCGAGATGTTCATGGGTAATGTTGGTAATAACGCCGATGTCGAAGTCGCAAGCGGTAGCGCGGTGCTGTGCCAGGCCGTGGGAAGTGGTTTCGAGCACTACATGGGTGATACCGCTGTCCACCATCTTGCGCAGTAAGCGCTGGATGGTTGGAGCTTCAGGCGTGGTCACGTGAAAGCCGGTGTCAATCTCTTCATCGCCGATAACGGCGTTGACTGTGGAGATCATACCGGCCGGCAGACCGGCAGCCAGCAGCATATTATAGAGCAGGTTGACTGTAGTGGTTTTGCCATCCGTACCGGTCACGCCAATCACGGTCATTTGACGCGCTGGAAAATCGTAAAAAGCCGCGGAAACATAAGCCAGAGTTTCACGCGGGTTCGGCACCTGAAAATAAGGAACGCCGGGCAAATCCAGCGGTTTCCGGCCAATAATCGCCACGGCCCCGCCTTCCACTGCCTGAGGAATATAGGCATGGCCATCAAAACTGCCGCCTTCCAGGGCAATGAAAATATTGCCGGGCTGCACCTGGCGGGAATCAAAACTGATGCCGGTGATTTCCAGCGATGGGATATCCTCATTCTGGATATTGGGAACTTGCCGCAACAATGTATTTAGCTTTACCAAAATTGCGCTCCTGAAGTGATTTCACAACAACCGTATTGGTTTTTATTCTACTGCAAGGTCGGGCACGGGTAAATACGACTACACAATGACCAACCAGGTACATTAATGCTCCGCCAGTAAACGGCGGCGCAGGTAAAAAGCCAGCAGGATCAATAAGACCAGCAAGCTCACATAACGCACCAGGACTGGTGGTTGGCCTAAGATGGTCCAAACCGGCAAATCCAGGGGAATGGTAAACAAGGGCAGGCTTTGGCCTTCACCGGTTGCGAAATCCCGAATATCCGCGTATACCCACAGCTTTCCGGAGACTGTTCCGGATGACAGCGGAGAAATCGTAAATACAAATGACTGTGTATCCGCGCCTACAAAAGGCTGGATGATAGTATCACCCGGTTCACTGTGCACGTTAGTCATCGATAAACGGGTTTCCAACGCCAGACTGCACATCTCGTCGGAACTAATTAGCATCTCATCCGCTTCATCCGCATCAGCAGAAACCCGGCTCATGGTCATCAAAATCGTGCTGCTCTGGGTTTTCCACAACGCGCGCGGTGTGACCAATTGGAATTCATAATCCAGCAATCGGTTGAGAGGCGCACAATCCGGCAAGCCGGCACTTTTAATAAGTTCAGGATTGACAGCCAGGGTTTGGCGGGTATTGGCAGGCGGCCAAAACGACCAGCCGATTAAAAGGATGGAAATGACAGTCAGGGCAACCCTGACAACCGAATTCGGTTCTTTTCTTTTCTTCTTGTTATTCATACAGATAATTATTAAGCTAAGATGGACAAACAGTCCTTAATAATCAAGCCTCGTCCTGATTTTTATCCCATTCATTTTGTTTAGCCAATTCCCAGAAGCGATCCATTTCTTCCAGGGACAGATCTGTAATCTTACGGCCGGAGCGTATGGCTTCCTCTTCGATATATTGAAAGCGATTGTAAAAGCGCATGGTCATCTTGCGTAAGGCATCCTCAGCGTTGAACCCGTACCAACGGCTGACATTGACCAACGCGAACAACAGATCGCCCAATTCCGCTTCTTGTTGTTCTTTGGAATCTGCGTCGCGCAATTCGCCCACTTCCTCAACCACTTTATCCAATACCGGTTCGATATCAGGCCAATCGAAACCCACTCGGGCGGCACGGGATTGATAATTTTGAGCTAATAATAATGAAGGCAGTGCCCTCGGGATAGATTCCAAAATACTGTCCTTCTTTTTATGATTATTCTCACGTTCTTTGGATTTCAATACCTCCCAATTATGGAGAACATCATCGACCCCATTCACATCCAAATCCGTAAAGACGTGCGGATGGCGGAAAGTGATTTTCTCATTAATTCCTTGAAGTACATCATCCAGAGAAAATTCATCCGTTTCAGTTGAGATTTGGGCATGCAGAACGATTTGCAGCAGCAAATCGCCCAGTTCCTCCTGTAAATCCGCCGGATCACCCCCCTCAATCGCATCCAGGACTTCGTAAGATTCTTCCAGTAAATTGGATTTGAGGGTTTGATGGGTTTGTTCGCGGTCCCAAGGGCAACCTTCCGGCGCACGCAAATGGGCAATCAGTTCACGAAAAGCAATCAGAGAAGTATGTTCAAGTTTTGGCTGAAAATAGATAAAGCATTCTTTTCTATTCTCTAATACACTCCGGCAATCCTTTCCGCTGAATTTCTGTGCCTCTAATGCTACTCCAGAGCCATCCAGAAGCGTGAGAATCGCCTCTGCGTAGTATTTATCAATCCAGGCACATACCAGGTCTAAATAGCTGTTCAGGTCACTGAAATGATACAGGGCGGCTGAATCCGAATTATGAAGAAGGGTATGCTTGCCATGCAAGCTTTCCCCTTCCAATAACTGGATGGAATCCAATTCATCCGCAAGCTCCAATTTCAGTAAAGCCTGGTTAAATGCAATAATACTCATGTTTTTCCCTGAGCTTCAATATGCCGAAAAATTATACTACCCACTCAATTGGATTAAGTGGGTAGTAGATAGTTGTTTCCGAAAAAGACGAAGGACTAACGCTTTGTATAGGTAGGTGCCTTACGAGCACGCTTGAGACCTGGCTTCTTGCGTTCCTTAACACGGGGGTCGCGGGTAAGCAGGTTTTCGCGGCGCAACAGGGTTACATAATCCGGGTTCATCTTTGTAAAAGCGCGCGCCAAACCGAGTTGTACTGCTGTGGTCTGGCCGGTTACACCGCCGCCATTGACCAATACAGTCACGTCATATTGAACCTGATTCTCGCCAATAGCTCCAAAAGGAGCCATGATGGCTTCTGCGTCACCCAAGCGGGTAAAGTAATCATTCAACGGTTTATCATTGACGATGAATTTACCATCTCCCTGCATGATACGCACACGAGCGGTACTCTCTTTACGGCGGCCGACGCCTTCATAATATTGTCCCGACATATTTCGTTATCTCCTAACTTCTTTCACTTAATCAATCTTTTTGTGGGTCTGACCCTTATGCGGGTGCTCTGACCCGGCAAATACTCTCAACTGGCCCATTAACTTGCGACCGTAACGGTTATGAGGCAGCATGCCTTTTACCGCGCTCTTGATAATGCGATCTGGATGATTAGCAAGTTGATCGGGATAGCTAACAGCTTTTAAACCACCGGGATAATTTGAATGGCGGTAATAGATTTTTTCCTTCACGCGGGTGGAATTTGCTTTAACCGCGCTGGCATTAATCACAATAACCGAGTCGCCCATGGTAACGCCAGGGGTGAAGTCGGGTTTGTGTTTTCCCATCAAAGTTGCAGCAATTTTGGTTGCCAAGCGACCTAAGGTTTGATCTTTTGCATCAATCAAAACCCAGTTCGTTTCAGGTTGTCCTTTTATTACATATGTCTTTTCCACAATCCGTACTCCAATTTTATTGATATATTATTTCTTCTAAAATTAATCCCTTGGCGGGCGCTATCCCCGCGGGTAAATCCAATTGTCTTTCTATACTGCCTTTCACATCTGAAAGGCTGATCCGGCCCTGCCCTGCCCGGACCAAAACGAAAACAATACGACGAACCATGTGATACAAGAAAGCCTGTGCCACGATGGTCATGGCTGCCTGACTGCCGTCTTCAGAAAACTCCCAGTTGAGCGCATTGATAGTGCGCAAGCTGGTTGATTTTTCATTGGGCGGCCTTCCGAAAGCACGAAAATCATGTTTTCCCAGGAAGAGTTCAGCGCCTTTTTTCAGAACTTTTCCATCCAATTCAGGCCAAACTCGCCAGTAATATCTTTCAATTAGCGGGTCGCTGACCTGATTGAAATAAATCTGGTAGCGGTAGCGTCGCGCCCTGGCATCATATCGTGGATGGAATCCTTCCGGGGCTAACGAAAGGTCCTTCACGCCAATGTCATTGGGCAGTAAATCGTTCAACGCATCCAGTAATTTTTGCTGGGAGTGCCCCCAATCCAGATTAAAACTTACTACCTGGCCGGAGGCATGCACACCGCTATCTGTCCGGCCCGCCGATAGAATTGAACGTTCATTCCAACCTAATCGGCGGAGCGCCGTCTCTATTTCATTCTGAACGGTACGCGCAGCTGCCTGCCTCTGAAATCCGTAGAAATCAGTGCCGTCGTATGCTATCGTAATTTGGTAAAGTGCCATTTCCAACCGGAATACCGGCTGAATTTAATCTTCTACTAATTCCAATATAACCATATCGGCCGAATCGCCGGTGCGCTGGCCCAACTTGATCATGCGGGTATAACCGCCGCTGCGATTCTCGAAACGCGGCGCAACATCGTCAAATAGTTTCTTGACGATTGTGGCATCGTTAAGAGAAGAAGCAGCAAGCCGGCGTGCATTGACTTTGTCAATATCACTGCCTTTAGCGCTGTTCTTGGCCAATGTAATCAACTTTTCCGCATCACCACGAATAGCCTTTGCTTTGGCATGTGTAGTTTGAATGCGATTATGCTCGAATAATTGTTTAATCAAAGTCCGCCGCAGGGCAATTCTTTGATCTTTATTTCGGCTTAACTGATAACCTGAAACGTGATGACGCATAGTACCTTACTCCACTTCACTTTCGTCGTTTTCTTCTTTCATAAAGCCCTTCTCCTGCATCTTCTGACGCAGCTCATCCAGGCTCTTCTCACCAAAATTTCTGATGGACATTACGGCTTCTTCGCCCTTGTCCAGCAATTCAATCACATCACCTACAGTGGTAACACCGGTACGCTTCAATGAGTTGAAGACACGTACAGAAAGGTCTAAATTCTCAATCGGCATATCAGCTGTTTCGCTGCTGATCTGATTGGTTGTTTCTTCTTTTTCCTCAACGATCTCGAGCATTTCTTCTTTGACGCCGGCGATGAGGCGGAACTGTTCAATCAGGATTTTTCCCGATTGAGCCAGCGCCTTCTCAGGCGTGGTGGTTCCATCGGTCCAGATTTCAAGCTCGAGCCGGTCGTAATTGGTGCTTTGACCTACGCGCGCGTTGCCCACATCAAAATTGACACGTTTTACCGGACTGAAGATGGCATCCACAGGAAGCTCGCCAATTGGCAGCTCGCCAATGCGTTCATCCGAAGGAATATATCCGCGGCCGCGTTCAACCGTAAAGTCAATAGAAAGCTGTGTTTTCGGATCGTCTACCGTAAACAGATACAGTTCGGGGTTGACAATTTCAATTTCAGCAGTCGTCTGAATGTCAGCCGCGGTAACAACACCTTCACCACTGACATCCAAATGCATGTGAGAAACTTCTCCTTCGTGCATTTTGATTCTGAGCTGCTTTACCTGAAGCATAACCTGCAAGACATCCTCACGAACGCCGGGGATATCACTGAACTCATGCAACGTATCCGAGATCCGCATGGATGTAACTGCAGCGCCCTCCAATGAGGAAAGCAGCACTCTGCGCATTGAATTGCCCAAAGTGACACCATATCCCCGCTCAAGGGGGCTGATCACGAACTTTGCATAATTGCGGGCTTCAGCTTCCCGTTCAAGTGTTGGTGCAACCATACTACTCTGAGCCACAGTCATCCTCTCTTCCTGTTATCAACAACATATAACAATTTACCGGATTATCTTGAATAATACTCAACAATTAATTGCTCGTTGAGATTACCGTCAATTTCTCCACGCTCCGGTATTCTTAAGACACGGCCGCTCAATGTTTTCAGGTCACGTTCCAACCATAATGCGCAGTTGGTTTTCTCGGCTTGTTCTGCAAGGTCCTTGAAGAGGCCATTTTTCTTGGATTCTTCACGCACCTGGATGGTATCGCCAGCTTTCATAACCATGGAAGGAATGTCGGTCTTACGACCATTTACGATGAAATGACCATGGTTGACCATCTGACGAGCTTGCGCGCGGTTAGCGGCAAAGCCCATGCGATAGACGACATTATCCAAACGGGCTTCCAGGATTTGAAGCATGATCAAACCGGTGATACCACGGGTTTTGATAGCAATACTGTAATAGCGACGGAATTGTTTCTCCAAAACGCCATAAATGCTGCGTGCTTTCTGTTTGGCGCGCAATTGGCGGGAATAATCCGACATACGGCGGTTCCTGCCCTGGCCTGCCTGGCCATGCTGCCCGGGTCCATAGCTGCGGCGCTCAAAAGCACACTTTGAAGTATAGCAACGTTCGCCTTTTAAGAATAGTTTTTCGCCTTCTCTTCGGCATAACTTGCAAACTGGTTCAATATATCTTGCCATTTATAGTATCTCCTGCTCTTTATACGCGGCGTTTCTTGGGCGGCCGGCAACCATTGTGCGGGACCGGTGTAACGTCTGTGATTGATCTGATCTTCAAACCTTTGGACTGGATAGCGCGAATGGCAGATTCGCGACCAGGGCCGGGGCCTTTGATGAAAACATCAATTTCGGAAACTCCCATCGAAGCTGCGTTCTTGATGACTTCTTCAGCCGCTAAGCGAGCCGCAAAAGGAGTACTTTTGCGGGAACCCTTAAACCCTACGGATCCTGAACTGGTCCATGCAATGGTGTTGCCTTGTTGATCGGTTACCGTGATAATCGTATTGTTGAACGACGCAAAAATATGAACCTGAGCTGCGGATACATTGCGCTTGGTCTTTTTGGTTGTCGCAGTACGTTTAGTTGATTTTGAACTTTGTGCCATAATTCCTCTATTTTCAACCTGAATATGAATAATTCAGGCTTATTTCTTTGTTGCGCCACGGCGGCGTCCGCGTCCGGCAACCGTGCGTTTTGGTCCCTTGCGAGTGCGCGAATTCGTGCGTGTGCGCTGTCCATGGACCGGTAAACTACGGCGGTGCCGTAATCCGCGATAGCAACCAATCTCAACCAAACGCTTGATGTTCATCTGAACATCACGGCGCAGGTCGCCTTCCACCTTGAAATTCTTTGAAATGTACTCACGCAAAGAACTGACTTCAGTTTCCGTGAGATCATTTACCCGAATATCAGGGCTTACACTGGTCGCCGCGAGGATTTCCTTCGCACGAGTAGGTCCAATACCATAAATATAGGTTAACCCGATCTCGATGCGTTTGTTACGCGGTAAGTCAACACCTTCAATTCTTGCCATATTTCTTATCCCTGTCTCTGTTTATGTTTCGGATTTTCACAAATAACATAAAGGATTCCTTTACGTTTCACAATCTTGCATTTAGCGCATCGTTTGCGGATTGATGGTGATACTTTCATTTCAAAATTCTCCTATCTTCATATAACTGCAGCCGCAAAATTTTTATTATAACTAATTTATCCTGTCTCGTCTAATGCCCATCAGAGCCACAAGCGACTACTTTTAATACTTCCAAGGTCACTTCATCAATCGGCCTTGCCCCATTAATTTCGACCAGCAAACCCTTTTTTTGGTAGAAATCAATCAGCGGTGCGGTTTGTTCTGAATAGACCCGAATACGTTGTTCAACTGTTTCGCGCTTATCGTCATTGCGTTGATAAAGCTCGGAGCCGTCCAAGTCGCAAATGCCGGCTTTTTTCGGCGGGCTGAACTTTGTGTTATAGGTATGACCTTCAGCCTTACAGACCCAACGGCTGCTCAAACGTTCGATTAACTCATCAGCCGGTACATTGATAAAAGGTACGGAAGCGATGGCACCGTCATTTTCTGTCAGGAATTCATCCAAAGCTTGGGCTTGCGCAGGGGTGCGGGGAAAACCATCCAACAGCGCACCATTTTTGCAATCGGCTTTTAGCAGACGATCTTCAACCATGCCAATGGTAATCTCATCCGGCACCAATTCGCCTTTTTCCATGTAAGCTTTTGCTTTGATACCCAGTTCGGTATTCTTATCCAGGTTCTCGCGAAAGATATTTCCGGATGAAATGTGAGGGATGCCACATTTCTCAGCAACAATCGCTGCTTGAGTACCTTTCCCAGCTCCCGGAGGCCCTAACAAAACGTGAAAACGTGCCATTTTTATAAGATTCCTAACCTTTGATCAACTTTTCATCATAACCATGCAGCTTCATCTCAGTTTCAATAATGTTGAACGTATCACGAACGACACCCACAACGATGATCAAGCCTGAGGCTGAAACCAGGAAAATTGAATTACCAATATTGGCGGGCAGAATCAAACCAAATACATATGGAATGGTTGCCACCACTGCCAGGAAAAGTGCGCCTACCAATGTGATACGGCGTTGTACCCGATTCAGATAATTCTGAGTTGCGACGCCACGAACCACACCAGGAATTTGCGCTCCCTGCCGTTTCAGATTCTCACCATAGTTTTGTTGTTCGAACAAAACTTCAGTGTAGAAGAATGTCAACAACATAACAAAGATGAAATAAATCACAACATACCAGACGCTGCCGGAATTAAACGTATTCTGCATCCAGGTAGCCATGTTTGCCAACCAAGTGGTATTTGAGTTAATAAAGAACTGCGCAATAATACCGGGTAAAGACAAAATTGTCTGCGCAAAAATCAACGGGATCATTCCGGCCAGGTTAATCATCAGAGGCAGGTTTGATTTCACAGGCATGGACATGCGATTGCCAACTCTACGTCCAGGGAACAGTACCGGAACATTGCGACGTCCCTGCTGTACGTAGATAATAACAAAAATGGTCAACGCGAGGATAACTGCCATCAGGATCAAAAGCATAGCAACACTCTGTCCTGAGATGATAATGCTGTATAAGTTGCTTGGAATACGTGAGACGATACCAGCGAAGATAATCAAGGAAAGACCCTGATTGGGAATACCGTATTCTGAAATCAGCTCACCTAACCAGATACCCAGCATTGTACCGCCAACCATACTGACTACAGTTGTCAGGGTAGGGATTGCATTGCCGTTTGAAAGACCAAAGGTATAGTTCAGAATTGATCCGCTTGAGGTCAATTGATTGAACAATTGAATCTGTCCCAAGGCTGACAAAGTACCCATGGGGATGGTCAGCAAGACTGTCCATTTTTCCATTAGTTTGCGGCCCTCTTTGGGATTTTCTTCCATACGGCGCTGCAAAGAAGGAATAATGGGAACCAACAATTGGATAATAATTTGGGCTGTAATGTAGGGGTAGACACCCATTGCCAAAATTGAGAAATTGGAAAGGGTACCACCGGAAAGCATATCGAAGACGCCCAACAAACTGCTGGCCGGGCTCTGTTGTTGGAATATGCTGGCAATGACATCACGATTGATACCCGGTACCGGAATGTTCGCTGCGAAGCGATATAGAATCAAGATACCGATAGTAATCAGTATCTTTTTCCGGATATCAACTGAAGTCCATAAATAACGCCAAGCCGATCTCTTCATCCTTGTATCTCCTTAATCCAGATACCCTAAATCTCAATCACTTCAGCTTTACCACCAGCTGCTTCAATTTTCGCTTTCGCACTTGCAGTAAAACGATGTGCTTTCACAGTCAGAGCGACTTTGATATCACCATTACCGAGAATCGCAACAGGGTTCTGATTTTTATGAAGCATCCTCTGCCCAGCCATCAATTCCGGTGTAACTTCAGTACCTGCGTTAAACTTCGCCAAAGTTTCGACGTTGACTTCGTTGTATTCAACACGGTTGATTGAGCGGAAACCTTCGCCACGCATAAAGGGAAGGCGACGGTAGAAAGGCAGGTTGCCGCCCTGGCGGTACAGATGTCCACCAAAGCCTGTGCGAGAATGCTGGCCTTTGGTACCACGACCAGCGGTCTTGCCCTGACCAGCAGCAATACCACGACCGACTCGTTTGCGATTTCTCTTGGCGCCCTCGTTGGGTTTAAGATCGTGTAATTTCATATCTATTCCTGAACTTCTTCCACTTTAATTAGGTGATTCACCTTGGAGATCATGCCACGAACAGTGGGTGAATCCTTTTGTTCAATAGTCTGACCAATTTTATGCAGACCTAAAGCACGCACTGTCGATTTGTGCCGTTCAGTGTTGCCAATAGGACTTCGCACTAAAGTGATCTTTAACATCTTTTCTTTCCTAGCCATCTTTCCTCCGTTCCCAGAACGGTGCAAGATCTTTAGCTGGTTTACCGCGCATTTCCGCGATATTTTGGGCGGATTGCAGTTGCTCCAGGGCTTTGAAGGTTGCTTTGACCACGTTGAGCATATTCGAGCTGCCCAGGGATTTGGTGAGAATATCACGCACACCGGCTGCTTCCACAACCGCGCGAACTCCACCGCCAGCGATAACGCCGGTACCCAGTGAGGCAGGTTTCAGCAAAACTTCAGCGCCACCCACTTTTGCGATAACTTCATGGGGAATTGTCGTTCCGGACAAAGCAATCTTGCGCATATTTTTATGAGCTTGCAGGGTAGCCTTAGCCATAGCTTCAGGAACAGCGCCAGCTTTTCCTACACCTAAGCCGATATTTCCGTTATTATCGCCCGCAACAATCGTCACACGAAAGTGGAACTTGCGACCACCTTTGACAACTTTGGCGACGCGCGCGATATCCACTACTCTCTCGTCAAACTCTTTTTCCTCTGCTTGATAAGCCATTTTTTCCATAATTACCTCTTAGTTTCCTTCGCCCAGGGGCTAAAACTTCAGACCAGCTTCTCTTGCAGCATCTGCCAGAGCTTTTACACGACCCATATACTGATATCCACCGCGATCAAAGACCACTTCACTGATCTTTTTCTCTTTGGCGCGCTCGGCGATGTTTTTGCCAACCGCAACAGCTTGTTCTGTCTTGGTCATTTTTTCTACCTGCGCCCGAAGCTCATGGTCAATACTGGAGGATGAAACTAAGGTAATGCCCTTTTCATCATCAATAATTTGAGCATAAATATCATTCAGGCTACGATAAACACAGAGCCGTGGTTTATCAGCCACACCGAATATGTTCTTGCGAACTCTCAGGTGCCTGTGAATTCTTGCTTTATTTCGAGATACATTTGCCATAATATAATTCCTGCTTCAAACCTTTTTATTATGCGGCTGTCTTTCCAGCTTTTCTGCGGATGCGCTCGCCCAGGTAATGAATACCCTTACCCTTATAGGGTTCTGGCGGGCGAATCTTGCGGATATCGGCAGCTGTCTGACCAACTTCTTCTTTATTGATGCCCTTGATGACAACCTGACGGTTTTTCTCAATCACATCAAATTCAATTCCTGCAGGAGGTTCAACCACTACCGGGTGAGAATAACCCACACTCACCACAAGATTCTTACCATCCATTTCAGCTTTGTAGCCGACACCATCGATTTCGAGAATACGTTCAAAACCGCTGCTTACGCCTACAACCATATTATTCAAGACTGCCCGAGTGGTGCCATGCAGCGCACGAACGATTTTCTCATCCGAGCTGGGCGTGACAACTATCTTGCCCTCTTCCTTGGCGATACTGACCAAGGAAGAAAACTCACGCTTCATGGTTCCCTTCGGTCCTTTTACGGTTACGTTTGACCCATTTAATTCCACTTCAACGCCGCCGGGAATTTCAATGGGAAGTTTTCCTATTCGAGACACAACAATACCTCCATAGTGAATTCAGGTTCTACCAAACCTTGCAAAGGATTTCCCCGCCAACGCCGCTCTTGCGAGCGTTTTGACCGGTCATTACACCTTTGGGTGTGGACACAATGGAAATGCCCATGCCGGATAAAACCCAGGGAATTTCTCTCTTCTGGGTATAAACACGGCGTCCTGGGCGACTGATGCGCTCGATTCCCGTGATAACGGGGCGTTTGCTCCGCCTTTCACCCACGTACTTCAACTTAATTCGAATCACTTGATGAGTAGGTTTACTGCCAGTGGCAACTTCGTAATCTTCGATGAAACCTTCTTCTTTCAAGATTCTCGCAATTTCGGCTTTTATTTTTGAACTCGGCACAGCTACCACGGTTTGGGTGCTCATTACACCATTCCGGATGCGAGTCAGCATATCAGCAATAGGATCATTTACCATAATTTCCTCCGGACCGGTTTCTACCAGGACGACTTGGTGACGCCTGGAATTTTTCCTTTCAGCGCCAGATCCCTAAAGCAGATCCGGCAAACACCAAAACGACGCATATATCCTCTTGGTCTGCCGCAGATCATGCAGCGGTTGCGTACCTGGGTAGGATATTTTCTTCGCTGTTCGCGATATTCCATACATGTTTTTGCCATAATTAAACCTTCCTAAAAGGCATTCCTAAATGTTTGAGTAACGACATAGCCTGTTCATCATTTGGGGCGGAGGTGACGAAGGTCAATTCCATTCCGCGTAACTTATCGATTGAATCATATTCAATCTCAGGAAAAATCAGCTGTTCCCGAAGGCCAAGGGTGTAATTTCCACGGCCGTCAAATGATTTATCGGACACACCACGGAAGTCACGAACACGGGGAAGCGCGATATTGACCAGCCGGTCCAATAAAGCCCACATCTTTTCGCCGCGTAAAGTGACCTTGACGCCGATAATGCGACCTTCGCGCAATTTAAAATTGGCGATACTCTTTTTAGCCTTGGTCAGTACCGGTCGTTGTCCCGTGATTTTCACCATGTCGTTGGTGGCAGCCTCTAAGGATTTGGGATTATCCATAGCCTCACCCATGCCGATGTTGACCACGATCTTTTTGACTGTGGGAACTTGCATGACGTTAGTCAGACCAAATTCCTTCATCAGAGCAGGTGCTACTTCTTCTCGATATTTTTCTTTTAATGCATTCATTCAAAACTCCATCAGCGGATTAATAAATTAATCCAGCAACCCTCCACATTTTTTACAAACACGCGCGGCTTTGTCACCTTCACGGGTGATGCCGATGCGGGTTGTTTTGTTACATTTTTTGCAGACCACCATCACATTAGACGCATGAATGGGGCCTTCAAATTTGACAATACCCGGGTTGACTGTTTTGCCTTCCGATTGCACCTGACGTTGATGCTTGGTCAACAAGTTGATGCCCTGTACCACCACGCGGTTCTCTTTGGGTAATACTTTGATTACCTCGCCGCGTTTCCCTTTGTTTTGCTCTTTGCCAGCGATCACTTCTACCTGATCGCCCTTTTTAATTCGCATCTTCATTTTATTTTCTCCTACCGCAAGGACTAAAGCACTTCCGGTGCCAAAGATACAATTTTCATGTATCCTTTTTCGCGCAATTCACGAGCGACAGGGCCAAAGATACGGGTTCCCTTTGGATTTTCTCCATCCGTATCCAGAATCACGGCTGCATTATCATCAAAGCGAATGCTGGAACCGTCTTTTCGGCGCCATTCCTTCGAAGTCCTGACAATAACCGCTTTGACCACTTCACTTTTCTTTACAGAGCTTTGCGGTGAAGCAGACTTTACAGTTGCCACAACAACATCGCCAATATGTCCAAATTTCCTTGTTGAGCCGCCCATGACATGAATCACAAGCAACTCACGTGCGCCGGTGTTATCGGCTACTTTTAATCGAGTTTCGTGCTGAATCATGCTACTAACCCTCTTCTTCTACAACAGGTTTGGTGTCATCCACTTCCTGCCGGCTCAGAATTTTTTCTACCACGAAACATTTGTTCTTTGAAATCGGCTTGCTTTCAACAATTTGAACCTCATCGCCGACATTACAGCCCAGTTCATCATGGACAAACAGTTTCTTTGAGCTGTGAATTACTTTTTCGTATAATGGATGCCGGAAGGTGCGAGTGACTTCGACAATCACGGTCTTGGTCATTTTATTTCCGGTTACCACGCCTTTTAATCTTCGACGAGTATTCATGCTTCACCTTCAACTTCTTTTTCCAACATTTTCTCATTCAGGATTGTCTCAAAACGAGCAATTGAACGACGAGCATCCTTCAATTTGCTCGTATCGGTCAGTTGACCGCTGACAGCCTGAAAGCGCAGATTCATATACTCTTTTTTAGCATCCAGCAACCTTGTGCGGATTTCCTCAGCGGGCATCAAGCGAATTTCAGACACTTTCATGTTTGCCTCCCATAATTTCCTGTTTGGCAATGACCTTAGTTCTGATTGAGAACTTATAGGAAGCTTGTTTCAACGCTTCCAATGAAGTATCCGCATCCAAACCGCCGACTTCAAACATAATTCTGCCGGGTTTTACCACAGCCGCCCAGAATTCAACAGCACCCTTACCTTTACCCATACGGGACTCTGCCGCGCGTTTGGTAATAGGTTTATCAGGGAAAATTCTGATCCAGACCTTTCCACGACGTTTCATGGTACGGACAATAGAACGACGTGCTGCTTCAATCTGACGGGCAGAAACCCAGCCGGGCTCTAAAGCCTGCAAAGCGTATTCACCACTGAGAATCTCAGCGCCGCGCAATGCTTTGCCTTTCATACGGCCGCGCATTTGCTTTCGATATTTAACTCTTTTTGGCATTAACATAATCAAAACCTCTTTATCAGTATCTACGTTGAGTTAATCGTTGGAGACTACTCGCTTACGTACACACCTTCAGTTTTTTCAATTTCTTCTACTGTGCCCGGGAGTATTTCTCCCTTATAGACCCAAACTTTGATACCAATCTGACCGTAAGTGGTCAGTGCTTCCGTGCGAGCGAAGTCAATATCGGCACGCAGCGTTTGCAGAGGAACACGGCCTTCACGCAACCATGTGGTGCGGCACATTTCTGCGCCGTTCAAACGTCCGGCAACCTGAATCTTCACGCCTTCAGCGCCCTGGCGAATGGCTTGTTGAATCGCGCGCTTCATAGCGCGGCGATAGCTGATACGCCGTTCAATCTGGGAAGCGATATTCATGGCGATCAAATAAGCGTCGCAATCAGGATTTTTGATCTCTTTAATTTCAAGATCAATTTTCTTACTGGTCAGATTTTCCAGGTCTTTTCTGAGAATTTTTACAGTCTCGCCTTTTCGACCAATCAGAATTCCGGGTTTCGCTGTATTCACAACGATGCGAACTTTACCAGGGTATCTTTCAATCTCAACTTGAGATACACCAGCTCTTTCACTGGCTTTTTTGATCATTTCACGGATCTTGATATCCTGGTGAAGCTGATCAATATAATTTTGTCCTTCAGCGTACCATCGCCCTTCCCAGGTGCGAATGATTCCCAGGCGCATTCCTACTGGATGTACTTTACGACCCATATTTTCTCCTGCTTGCTAATCCTATTCACTCTCGTTCTAATAATTCCTGCTTCTAAGCTTTCTCACGAAGCACAACTTTTACATGTGAGGAGCGCCGCAAAATCGGCTTAAATCTCCCGCGCGCACCAAATCTTCTCCATTTACGCAACGGAGCATCATTAGCCATAATTTGATAGATAACCAAATCTTCACGGTTCATGCCGAAATTATTCTCGGCGTTAGCCATAGCGGAGGTAATCAGTTTGCTAACAGGTTCAGCAGCTTTCTTGTTTGTAAAACGCAAGATTGTAAGTGCTTCCTCGGCTGATTTACCGCGTACCAAATCGATAACCAAACGCATTTTCTGCGCGGAGACGGAACAATAATTCAATTCAGCTTTTGCTTCCATATTCCATTATCCTCTCGCTGAAGATGATTTTTCCGCTACGTGGCCACGAAAATGGCGAGTAGGTGCAAATTCACCTAGCTTATGACCAACCATGTTTTCGGTGATGTAAATCGGCACATGGCGCCGACCATCATGGATGGCAATAGTATGACCGACCATCTGAGGGAAAATCGTGCTCGCCCTGCTCCAGGTGCGGACTACTTTCTTCTCGTTTTTTTCATTCATCTGTTCAATTTTTTTCAACAATTTCGGGGCAATGAACGGCCCTTTCTTTAAAGAACGTGACATCTTTCAGCTCCTGTGATTCTCCACATACTCTATCGCTTGCCAGCATTTCTGCTGCGAACAATATATTTATCGGTGCTCTTATTCTTGCGGGTCTTGTACCCAAGCGTGGGTTTGCCCCAAGGTGATTTCGGTCCGGGCATACCAATCGGGGAACGTCCTTCACCACCACCATGAGGATGATCACGAGGAGTCATCGCGCTGCCGCGAACTGCAGGCCGGATGCCCATATGGCGCTTACGACCAGCTTTACCTAATTTGATCTGTCCATGCTCCAAATTACCAACCTGTCCAATGCAAGCGGTGCATTTCTGGCGGATCAAGCGAACTTCGCCGGAAGGCATACGAACCTGGGCATACTCACCTTCCTTGGCAAGGAGTTGAGCAGCCGCGCCAGCCGAGCGAACCAACTGTCCACCGGCGCCTTCGCGTATTTCCACATTGTGAACCATCGTGCCAACCGGGATTGCTGAAATGGGCAGACAGTTGCCTGCACGAATTTCAGCATTGGGACCGGACATGACTTCGTCGCCAACTTGCAGTCCCTGAGGAGCTACGATGTAGGTCTTCTCGCCGTCAGCATAAGTCAGCAAAGCCAGACGCGCCGTGCGTTTGGGGTCATATTCAATGGCTGCAACTTTGGCAGGAATGCCAGTTTTCGACCGTTTGAAATCGACGATTCTGACTCTCTGCTTGGAGCCGCCGCCTTGATGACGTACAGTGATACGACCATACACATTTCGGCCGGCTTTTTTCGATTTTGAGACAAGCAGTGAACGCTCGGGTTTTGTTTTGGTAATTTCTTCAAAACTCGATCCGGTCATACCTCGCTGACCAGGTGTCGTTGGTTTATAAATCTTTACACTCATTACTCTACTCCCTCAAAAATCGGAATACGGTCTTCAGGACTCAGGGTTACGATCGCTTTCTTGTAAGCCGATTTGCGAATGGCCATGCGACGATTACGTCCCCGCCGACTCACTTTAGGAGCGACGTTGATGATATTCACCTTTAATACTGTTACCTCAAACGCTGTTTCAACTGCTTCTTTTACCTGGGTGCGAGTTACATCCAGCGGTACTTCAAAGGAGAATTGATTCAGCTTTGAAGACTGGTAAGCTGTTTTTTCAGTGATCAAGGGTTTCTTCAATACGTCAAAAGCCGTGCTCATTTAGCCCTCTCTTTGACAGTCAAGAAGCTCTTCAGAACATCGATGGAAGATTCTTCCATGATAATCTGGTCAAAACTCAACATGTCGCGAATATTCAAATATTTAGCCAATATAACTTTCACATGAGGAATGTTATCCGCCGAAAGCAGCACATCGACCTTGCTGTCTTTCTCCGGAATGACCAACAAAGCGGTTTGCTTGCCGACGATTTTCTCAATCGCCTGTGCCAGCAACTTACTCTTAGGTTCCCCAAATGATAAATTGTCTACGATAACAACCGACTGTTCAGCAGCCTTGGCTGACAGTGCAGAGCGCACAGCCGCGCGGCGCATCTTGAGGGGCATCTTCAAGCTGTAATCACGTGAATGCGGTGTATGAATCTTGCCACCACCGACCCATTGTGCTGCGCGGGTTGAACCCTGGCGCGCACGACCGGTACCCTTTTGGCGCCACGGTTTACGACCGCCACCAGAGACATCACTGCGAACTTTGGTTTCATGAGTACCCAAACGCGCATTGGCCATTTGACGCACATAAGCTTGATGCATCAAATCCGGCTTGATAGGTGCCTCAAAAATTGAAGCCGGCAACTCTATCTCTTTTACTTTACTTCCCTTTAAATCGACTACGTCTACTTTCATAATTCTTAGCTCCAAAAACGCGGTAAGTATTCCGCTGATTCGATCGTTTATTGCTTCCTGGCATCCTTGATTACAACCAGCCCACCGCGTGGACCAGGAACCGAGCCGTTTACGCCGATTAAATTCTTTTCAACATCAACCAGCACTACCTTCAAATTCTGGGAAGATACGCGTTCATTTCCCATGTGGCCAGCCATCTTTTTGCCCTTAAAAACACGGCCGGGGGTTGTGGTAGCGCCGACAGAACCGGGAGCACGACCGCGATCAGATTGACCGTGGGTCTTGGGACCACCGCGGAAATGATGACGCTTCATGCCGCCCGCAAAGCCTTTACCTTTGCTAAAGCCAACAACATCTACACGTTTACCAACTTCAAATTGGGCAACGTCTACTTTATCGCCTTCTTTTACTTCTGGAGTACTGGTTCTGAATTCGCGCAGATAGCGAAGGGTGGGCAGTTCATTGCGTTTCAAATGACCCAATTGCCCGCCAGTTAATTTTGTTTCTTTTACTTCTTCGAAGCCAATCTGCACTGCGGAGTAGCCATCATTAGCTACGGTACGAATTTGTGTAACAAAACATGGCCCAGCCTCTATAATGGTTACCGGTAACGCGTTACCATCGTCACTAAAGACTTGGGTCATGCCAAGTTTTTTCCCAATCAGCCCTTTAAACATATTAACTTTTCTCCTAAAATATAAATTAATTTTTTTTGAGACTGTCAGCATGGGCAAGCTGCATCATCTCCTGGCAGTACAGTCAATCATTTCAAAGCCAAACTAATAAGTATTTTGACCGTTCGCTTTTAAAACGATTCTTGTTCTGTCGAATTCAGTTGTAAAACCGCAAAATTTTACCACAAAACAAAAATTTGTTCAAACCCGATTATATCTTGATTTCAATATCTACGCCCGCGGGCAGATTTAATCGCATCAACATATCAATTGTTTTCGAATCCGGATCCATCACATCAATAATCCGATTGTGTGTCCTGATCTCGAAGTGTTCGTGAGAATCCTTATCAATAAAGGTTGATCTCCGGACAGTAAACTTTTCAATGTTGGTGGGCAACGGCACCGGGCCAACGACTTTAGCACCACTGCGCTCGGCAGTTTCTACAATTCTTTTGGCTGACTGATCCAAAACTCGATGATCGTAAGCCTTTAGTCTGATACGAATTTTTTGTTTTGCCATTTCCTTTTATACCTATTCCAAAATTTGGGTGATGACGCCCGCACCAACAGTGAGGCCGCCTTCGCGGATGGCGAACTGGGAACCCTGTTC